>Ga0111227_1091_pt1 | contig 10015 bp, 12 predicted proteins | sample DeeMarSWOR152_54_FD_80391 | JGI IMG/M metagenome (GOLD analysis project Ga0111227, IMG submission 80391) | candidate division WOR-1 bacterium DG_54_3 | reverse complement strand
GATTGCCTTCCCTCCCGCGCCGTTCCTAATATTATGGGAATGAACATTCTGTCCAAATTCTATCACTCGACTGCGCTCGATGCAATCCCCACTAATCTTGAAATTTACCGAAAAGCTTCTCGATAAATATACGATGAAAACAGACATGATCACCCTTCGCGGAGGAATGAATATTACCAAGGAGCGCCTGGCAAAAGCCGGGCATCCCTCTCCCCTGCCTGAGGTGCGTATCGCAAAAAGCACCGCCCAGGCGCAAGAGATCCAGAGAATGATCTCAACAGAAGAGCCAAGGATCGCCGCCAGTTACCTCTATGCCCAAGGGATCAAAGAAATTATCGTGGAAGACAAGCAGGAAGGAGAAAACACCCTCTCATTTGACCCCGCCTATTACGCATCACTGACAGAGGAAAAAAGAAAGGTAAGCATCGAGCATGAATTATGGCATGTTTATTTAAATTCTGCTTTCCCTGGCTATCAAAGGGAGATCAAACATCTGGGCTGGACCATGAAAACCAGATTTCGTTTTTTATCCCATTTCTTGAAGCGCTTCGAGCATTTCTTTCTGAGGTCCGCCGCCATCGAAGCCGGGCGCTATCAATTCGCCGCCAGCGACTCGGATCTGGGACTGGATCTGGCTCTTTCCCAAATACCGGAATTAAAAGCCAGCCCCGTGGAAATTGCCAGCTCTTACGTGGGCATGATCCTGGCGCATGCCTTTCCCTTCCGGTCCTTCAAACCGCTTTTTAACTCCCATCTGGAAAGGATTAAAGATGAAACCAGGCGCCAGAATATGTTCCGGGCTTTTTTCAGCCATAACCTGACTCTTTTCCGGGAAAGAATTAAAAAAACATACAAGGAATTCTCAGATGAAAATATCTTCAGGGCTTTTTACGACCATGCCGAATCTATTTTTAATTTCTGCCGGGAAGAGAAAGATGAGATCCGCATGGAAGACCTTGCCACCCCCGTCTTCTGCCTCTGGCTCGTTTTTTTGGAGAATTACTTTCCCTCCCTATTGTAAAAACTATTCGTAGCGCAGGGCCACGATGGGCAGAAGCTTGGCCGCGCGCCAGGCGGGCCACATGCCAAAAATGATACCGACCAGGACTGAAAAGGTGAAGGCAAGAATGATGGATCCCGAGGAGATATAGATATTCCAGTTGGCGACGGTGGACAGCCCCCAGGAAAAGACCGCCCCGAAACCGATCCCGACCACGCCGCCGAAGAGGCAGATAAGCACCGCCTCCACCAAAAACTGGATCATGATATCCAGGCGCTGCGCGCCCAGGGCTTTTCTCAAACCTATCTCATGCGTGCGCTCCATGACCATGACCAGCATGATATTCATGATCCCGATGCCGCCCACGAGCAAACTAACCGCTGCTACCGACCCCAACAGATAGGCCAAGGTGCCGATCAAGGCACTGGCAGCTTCCTGGATCTCGGCCATATTCATGACATCAATGCTCTGGCGTTCGGACTCGGGCAGGCGGTGCATGCGCATGAGCTCGTTCACGATCTGGCCGGAGACATACTCCATTTCCTCCTCTTTCCTGACCCGGACCTCAAAATAATTGATATAGTCCTCGCCCGTCAGCCGATACATGGCGGTCTTGATAGGCATCATGACCTGGTCATCCAGGCTGCGCCAGCCCGCCGCGCCCTGCTCGGGAAGAAGGCCGATGACGTTGAAGCTCACGCGGTTGAGCCGGATCCACTGGCCGATGGGATTCTCGTCCCCGAACAGTTCCTGGGCCACGGTCCTCCCCAGGATCGCGACCTTGGCGCGGCTGTTAGCCTCCGCCGGCGTGAAAAAGCGCCCCGTCGCCAGCTCCACATCCCGCAGTTTGGAGTAGTCTACGCTGGTTCCGGTAATACTCGTGTTCCAGTTGCGGTTCTGAAAAACCGCCTGCGCCCGCCCTGAGACATACGGCACCGCGTATTCCACCCCCTCGATCCTTTTCAAGGCCTCCAGGTCCGCGAAATTGAACCGCGTCGGGCCCTCGGCGCCCAAAGAAATTCCCCTTGACCGCCGCGGCGCCCGGACCATCAAGAGATTCGTGCCCAGGGAAGAAAGAGTCTCCTCCATGCTTTTTCTGGCGCCGGTGCCCAGGGCGAGCATGGTGATGACCGCGGCCACTCCGATCATGACCCCCAGGATGGAAAGGACCGAGCGCAGCTTGTTGTTGAGGATGGAAAGATAGGCTTCGTAACAGTAATTCTTCAGGCCAGCCAGACAACAGAAGGGGCCTTTCTTCTCTGTGATCTTTAATTCAGGAATAGATACCTTTTTGGGCTGCGCCTTTCTTTCGTCATTTATGATCTTTCCGTCATGAAGGGAGAGGATGCGCGTCGCCCAGGCCGCGATGTCGTGCTCGTGCGTCACCATGATAATGGTATTTCCCTGCTCATTGAGCTGCTTGAGGAATTTCATGATCTCCTCGGAAGAACTGGAATCAAGATTTCCGGTAGGCTCGTCCGCGAGGATGACCAAAGGTTTATTCGCCAGTGCCCGTCCCAGCGCGACCCTTTGTTGCTGGCCGCCAGACAACTCATTGGGACGATGCCGCACCCTGTCCCCCAGGCCGATCCGGTTTATGATCTCCATCGCCTGCTGCCTTTTTGCTCCATCCCGCTCCCCCGAATAGATAAAGGGAAGCATGACATTGTCGACCAGGTTGAGCTTGGGCAAAAGGTTAAAGGTCTGGAAGACAAAGCCGAAGAAGCGGTTCCTCAGGCGCGCGTAGTCGCTCTCCTTAAGATTTGAAATATTATTATCTAGCAGTCGATAGTCGCCACTGTCCGCCCTATCTAGCAGGCCCAGGATCGCAAGCAGGGTTGACTTACCGGAACCGGAGGGACCCATGATCGCCACGAATTCGCCCGGATCGATCGCAAGGTCAACCCCCTGCAGGGCACGGACTGGAACCTTGCCCCCGATATAGTAGGTCTTTTTTATATCCTTGAGCTCAATGAGCGGCATTAATCTCTTCTCTGCAAAGGATTGACCGGCCCGCGGGGTCGACGCTCAAATTTCGCCTGGAGGTCCTGGATCATCTTTATGGTGGGGACCACCACCTCATCTCCCTCAGCCAATCCACTCAGGATTTCAATGTTCGCGCTATTTTCCAGGCCGGTCCTGACCTGAAGCGATTCGGTTTTGTTGTCTTTCTGAATAAAAACATAGGACTTGTCGCCGATCTTTTTGACCGTGTTCAGGGGCAGGATCAGGATATTGTCCCTCTCCTGCAGTACGAAATTCACGGTGGCGCTCATGCCCGCACGAAAGAATTGCGGCACACGGCCGGGCGCGATGTCAACCTCGTAGATGTTCACGTTGCTCACGGTCTTGGATTCAAAGGCGACATGCTCCACCCTGCCGGGGATCGACTGGCCGGGATAGGCGTCGAGCTCAATGTTAACGGACTGCCCGATGCGGATGCTGCCGATATCGGTCTCGTCCACCTGGGCCTTGACGATAAGATAATCCGCCATGACCAGGATCGGATCGTTGGAAGTGACGGTCTGGCCCGGTTCCACCGCCCGCTGGATGATGAAGCCGTTTAAAGGCGCGACAATCGGCGTCGGCTTGTAAACGTCTTCCCATTTTTTGACCTCGGCCTCTCCTTTGGCCCTGGCCGCATCCAGCAATGCTGCCCGGTCAGAAGAGCTCATCCAGGCCAGGATCTGGCCTTTTTTAACGGACTGCCCCTCGCTCGCCAGTACCTCATCCACCCGGCCGGCGATGGGCGGCTTGATCTCGAGCCGGTTGCGCGGCTCAACAATTCCAGTGGAAGGAACTTCCGCCTTGATGCTCCCGAGCTTGACCTTGACCGTCTTGAGCGGCTCCTCCTGTTTGCCCACGCAGGAGGATAAAATTAGCGCCAGCAACAGCAGATAGAATAATTTTCGAATTTCGAATTTAGGATTTCGGATTTTCATTGTACATACCCTCCATAACTTTTATGCCAGGCCGCTTCCGCCAGCAGGGCTGACCTCTTTGAGGACAGCAGCTGCTTCTGCGCCAGGATATAGGTGTTCTCGATCCGGTACCATTCATCATAGCCGGTTAAGCCGTTTAAGTATTTCACGTTGGTGATCTTGGACCGCTCCTCCGCCGCCGCCAGAGAGATCCTTGATATCTCAAGGGCGTCAAGCGCGCCCCGGAAGCTTTCGTAGTTATCTTCTAGGCTGTAGCGCAGGTCCTTTACGCCTTTATCGAATTCCTCCCGAGCCTGATCTAGATCGGCGCCGGCGATAGCGCGGTCGGCGATATTGCTGCCTCCCGGGAAAAAGGAATAAGAAAGATTCAGGCTCCAGGATTTGCTCTCTTCATCCGGGGGCCATTCCGATCCCTTATTCCGGTAACTTCCGCTCAGGGAAAGCGAGGGCAAAAAGCCAGAAATGCTCGCCTTCTGGGAAAGCTCCGCCATTTCCAGCTGTTTTCGAGCCGTGGCATAGGAAGGTGTTTTCTCCAGTAGCTCGTCAAAGATGGGTTCTGTCGGCGCCTGTAGCTCACCGGCACCCTCGACCTCTGCGACATCTGACTGCAAAAGCTGCGAGAGTTTCAAGCGGGCAAGCTTCAAGTCACGCTCCGCAGCGGAAAGATCATATTTTGCCTGCGCCTCGTCCGCCTGGGTGGTCATAAGGTTGCCCTTGTCTTCCTTGCCGCTGTCATAGCGCAGCTGGATCAGGCGGCTGTTCTGCTGCCGCTGCTTGAGAATCTTCTCCGAAAGCAAAATATTCTCCTGGGCGTAAAGCAGATCGATAAAGGCGGAGCGCAGGTCGTAGAGAACCAAGGCCCGGGTCGCCTGCAGGCTGGCATTTTTATACTCCACGTTGGCATAGGCGCCCTGAATGCCGTAGATCCCTTCCGTTCCCTTGAAAAGATACTGGGTGGCGCTCAAACCGTAGGAATATGATCTGGAGTCGGCGGAATTGGTGGAGTTGATGGTCTCGGTCATGCCGGCGCTGGCTGAAAGCTGCGGCAGAAAAGCGGAAATGGCTTTGCGGTAAGCCCACTCCGAGGCTTCCAGCTCTTTTTCCGCGCTTATCAGGTCATGACTCTTCTGCTCGGCCATGACCAGGGCCTCGCCCCAAGTCAAGGCGAAAGCATGACCGCTTAAAGCGACTATCAGGAAAAAAAAGAGGACCGTTCTTCTCAATAGAGTTGCCCCAGATTATACAAGGCCTTCAGATACTCGGGACTGCTCGTGTCCGGGATGGAATTCATGTCCAAAATTCCCTGCTTTTGTAAGCTTTGCAAGGAGGCTTGGTGGCTGGTCATAAGAAATGAGAAAAAATCGTCCTTCTTATCCTGGTCCTCATCTTCGGGAGGGGAAATAAGATCGTTGAGCATCTCATTGAAGTTTTTTTCCAGGGCATATTTGACCGCCTCCGGATTCTCCAGACCCGCCTGGCGGAGCGACTTCAGGCTATTGATCTGGGCGGTGAGAGCATAGGCATTATTGATCCCATCCATCAGGGATGACATCTTAACTTCCTTTCCCCTATATCATAATCCAAAACAAAACCCAGCGTCAAGTCCGGGATCTTTACCAAAACTTCGGGGGACTGCGGAAACCGCGCTTCTGGCCTGGGCCCAGCATCTTTTTGAATTTCTGGCGCTGCTCGGAAGTCAGGATTTTTCTTAGTTCAAGCAGGGAATCCATGCGTCTCAACTGCATTTCGGTCTGCTTTTGGCCGATCTTCCTGATCAAACTTTGAACGGTGGCGCGATTCGGATTATCTTTTTCCAGCTCCGTCTTTAGCTTCTTCCCCAGCTCTCTAAATTCATCCCTCGTCCCTTCCACATATTTCTGCATTTTTTCTCGCTGATCCTTGAATTTTGCTTTTTGCTCCTCGGTCAGCTCAAGTCTTTTGGCGATGCGCTCGCTCCGTTGTTCGGGAGCGGGGCGCTTCTCTTTCCCCCACCAGGCAAAAGCTTCGGAAGCCAAGACAACCGTCAAGAAAACGACCAGGACTCCAACCACCACTTTATTAATTTTCATGTTTATCAACCCCCTTCAATTTTTTAGACACCTGACCCGCTTAAAAAGTTCCATCCTCATAGAAAACGTATTCCAGGAGCGGTCCGTCGATCTCTTCCGGTTCAAAGACATAGGACATGAGTAGATTGCCGTTCGGCTGCGGGCCGAGAAGGGCAAAGTAGGCGATAAAACTAATTAGGAGAAGAGCTAATGCCCCGGCCAGCGCCAGGCGGACTTTGGGAGCAGCGTGGATCTTCTGTTCGATGCGAGAAAACATCTGGCTGTAATCCACTTTTCCTTCAGCTTCCTTCAGCTTCCTTATAAATCTCTCATATTCCCTCATTTTTATTCAACTCCTTTTTAACTATCTCGCGGGCGCGGAAAAGGTTGGATTTGACCGTCCCCACCGGGATCTTCAAGGTTTTCGCGATCTCCTCCAGTTTCTTCTCCTCCACCTCCGCCAGGATCAGGATCATTCTTTGCAAAGGATTAAGCTTCTGCAGGGGTTTGGACAGTTTTTCCTCTTCCTTTTCCTCTTCCTTTTCCTCAACGAATCTGAATTTGCTCAGGATCTCCTTCAAGCCCGCATAGCGTTTCCGTTTCTTAAGATAGTTGAGCGAGGTGTTTACGGTTATGCGATAGATCCAGGTGTCGAGTTTTGCCTCCCCCCTAAAATGAGGCAGGGCTTTATGGATCTTGAGGAATACTTCCTGGAAAAGGTCTTCCCGATCCGGCTTCGAAGCCGCGTATCTGGAGACCAATTTCCAAACCGCATCCTTATGCTCCGCATAGATTTTGGCAAAATCAAATTGCGCCATGGCTCTTTCCATGATCTATTATATTAGACAAATCAGGAATAGGAAAGGTTCCACTTTGGCTCAAATCCCAAAAAGCCGGGCCAAATAGGAGGTTGACATCACCGGGAAAATAATCTAGGATTGCGCCGCAAGTATATTTAATGTATAAAAGGAGGTGATCTTGTGAAAAAATATTTTCTGGTCGCGCTCATCTTCCTTGTCCTAGCTGCCAACTGCGCCCTGGCTACTCCCGTGGGATATCTTTATACCGGCGTAGATGAACCAGTGGCCGCCTCGGAAATCGCAAAGGCCGCAAAGAAAGCGGAAGGGAGCAACCTGAGCATCCTCTCTCTGGTGGCATTCGGAGACGCCAGCATAGAGAAGGTCGCCAAAGAAGCCGGGATTAAGGAAATCAAGTATATCGATAAAAAAACTTTTTCGATCTGGCTCTTTTTCGCCCAGGAAACTTTCACCATTTACGGAAATTAATTAAAGGAGGAAAAATAAAAAATGAGAAAAGCAATATTGATAACAGTTTTAATGAGTATCCTGTTAATTAACGCTGCGGTTGCGACCCCATTCGGATTCATTTTTACGGATGTCAAAGAGCCGGTGGCCGCCAGCTCCCTCAAGAGCTATTCCAAAACCGCCTCCGGAACCAATATCGCCATTTTAGGACTGGTGGGCTTTGGTGATGCCAGCGCGGAAAAGATAGCTAAAGAAGCCGGGATCAAGCAAATCAGGCACGTGGACAAGCATACCTTTGTCATCTTGGGAGTCTATGTGGCCGAAACCTTTACCGTCTATGGCGACTAAATTATAAAAAGCCGCACCTAAAGAAAAGGGCGCTCACTTAAGCGCCCTTTTTTATGGCAAAGGTAAAGTGGGATCTACAGACCAAAATACTCCCACTTCTCGAGCAGGGGATTATAACTTAAGCAGCCGCAGTAGCTATCGTTTATGTCATAAAAATCGTAGCGCTCGAGCAGGGCATTGTAAACCGGATAACCGATAATATTGAAATGGTAATAATAAAAATCCCAGCTGGGTGAAAAGGCATTATAGTCCGAATAAGCATAGGCCGAAGCCGAAATAAAAAAGGTAAGAACTAAAAGGCTTAAGATCAGTTTTTTCATCTCTTCACTTCCCGCTTTTACTTCGTCAGCTTTTACTGAAAATTTCACTTTATAAATAAAATATTTAATGTTCATTTCGAGATTCGAATCAGCTTGCCTCGAGCAGCGTCGAGAGGCTTGCCTCGAGCAACGTCGAGAGGTATAATCGAACTGAAATGGAGATCTTAAAGGGCTTAATCCTTAAAAACCGAAGCTATCGCCGCTTCTTTCAAGAAAAGCCGAGCAAGCTCGAGATCCTGAGGGAGTTGATCGATCTGGCCCGGCTTTCCCCTTCCGCCAGCAATTTGCAGCCCTTAAAATATATTTTGTCCAACGATCCAAAAAAGAACGATCTCATCTTCCCGCACCTTGCCTGGGCCGGGTATCTCAAGGATTGGCCGGGCCCGAGCGAAGGGGAGCGGCCCTCAGCTTACATTATTATTCTGGGGGACACAAAGATAAGTAAATCCTTTGGATGTGATCATGGAATAGCAGCTCAGACTATCCTGCTGGGAGCCACCGAAAAGGGGCTCGGGGGCTGCATGATCGCCTCCATCGACGAAGCGGGGCTCCGCAAAGCCCTCGAAATTCCAAATCAATATGAAATACTTCTGGTGCTTGCCCTGGGCAAGCCCAAAGAAAAGGTGAAAGTGGAAAAGGTCGGCCCTTCTGGAGACATCAAGTACTGGCGGGATAAGGAAGGAATCCACCATGTGCCCAAGCGATCGCTTCAGGAAATCATTCTGGATTAAGAGACCGGCAGGCGAATCGTGACCTCGGTTCCTAGGCCGGGCTCTGACTGAAAATCAATCGTTCCCTCATGCTCTTTGATGACCTGCTGCACCAGGGTCAACCCTAATCCATTCCCTTCTCCGATCGGTTTGGTGGTAAAAAAGGGATCAAAGATCTTCCCCAGCACCTCCGGCTCTATCCCGCAACCGTTGTCCCGGATGCTTAAAACCAACTCCTGCTCCTCCCCCTGTGCTTCCGGACGCAGAGAGATCTTTATCTTGCCGCGAAAAGTTCTATAATCTTCATAGCGGTCATCGTCCATAAAGCCAGCTCGTCGCCTGCAGATTGCATCCGCCGCGTTTTTGAGCAAATCCATGAGTACTATCTGGAGACCATTGAAATGCGCATCGATCATGAATGCCTTGCCAGATCCCCTCTCCCGGGCCGGAGAATATTCGCGGAAGACGTCGATATCTTCTTGATCGAATTCCGCTTTCATCAGGTCAAAGATTGCGTTTACCAGCCTTTGCAAATCCACCCGGACCTTGGCCACGCCAGAGAAGTAGGCAAAATACTGCAACCGATCTGAAAGCTCGGCAATCCGCCGGGCGTTGATGATCATGTTCCTTAAAATCCTCATGGCGGTTTGATTGTCAACCTTCCCCTCTTCCAGTTTTATCAATAAGGCCTCGAGTTGTCGCAAGGGGACCATGGCATTATTGAGTTCTTGATTTATTCCCCTCCAGATGACCCTCAAGGTCTCCAATCTTTGCCGAATAATTTTGCTGATCTCCTGCTCTTTTCTTTGAGTAATATCACGGATGGTCACCACCACTCCCGCCTTCTTCCCTTTCTCCACCAGCACCTGCCCGATTGACCATCCCCAGATATAGCTCCCGTCCTTCTTTTTGATCCGAAATTCGCAGGGATTTGATTCTCCGGTTGCCATCAAAGAGGCAAAGCGCTCTCTGGCGAGTGGAACGTCATCGGGATATACCAGAGTCTCAAAACTTCTTCCGATGAGATCAGTTGATTCATAACCCAGCTCCTTGAGCAAAGTGACGTTCACCCGTTTAAAGTTGTGATTATTGTCATAATAACAGATGAGATCCGGGCTATTATTAAGCGCCTGGCCGTCCATGCTTTTTATCTCCATGGCTCCGCGTTTCTTGCCCAGCTTCACCCGCCAACTTTCCAGAGGGAGATAAGAAAATTCGTTTTTAAATACGCCCAACATCTGAAGATAGCGAACATGAAACCTTCCCAGAACATTCAGCCCGGTATCAATAAGTTCGAGCTTGGCCCTTTTCCCAAAGCCAAGTCTCATCTCGCCCAGACCAGTTAAGGCCCCCCACTGGCGGGAGATCTTTTCTTTTATATA
>Ga0111227_1099_pt1 | contig 10027 bp, 6 predicted proteins | sample DeeMarSWOR152_54_FD_80391 | JGI IMG/M metagenome (GOLD analysis project Ga0111227, IMG submission 80391) | candidate division WOR-1 bacterium DG_54_3 | reverse complement strand
ATGAATCAGGCTGTCGCCGTGATGTTCTATCTCCTTTATCTTCTTTACCTTTTCCTCCACGTTGCTATAATCATCAACCAAGTCCTTTAGGGCAAGGGCTCCCTCCAAGAGATTCTTCGCCGAGGCTTCGAGCAGGTCAAAAAATTTCTCTTCCTTTGGTGTAAGTCGCGGTAATTTTAGTGCCATATTACCTCCAAGTTTGTCTCTTTTTGCATCTGAATTATCATCTCTTTAATTAAAGGTCTCTGAAAAGAGGAAGCGGAGTGTCCACCTTATGGTCATCAACCTTTTAAATTGACAAATTTTGCCACAAGGACTCGTAGGCGGGGCTCCCAGCCCTGCCAACATCGGGCGGGCAGGGTGCCCGCCCTACGAACTCTCCAACGGCTCAAGAGAGCTATTGCGTTGCATAGGGTTGTCACCATAATTACTTTATAACCATTAGGTGGACCCAAAAAAGTCCATCTACTTTTTCAGAGATCGTAATTAGGTTTTTTACAAAAAAGATTTTCCTCCAAAGGAATCCACTTCAACAAACTGCATAGTATAATCCATAGTTTAAAAATTATCAACCATTTTTTTTCTATTTACGGAATTCAATCATTAAATTAGTGTGATCGTTTCACCATGGAACTTTTTTCATGCTGAGTTGTAAAAAAATAAGAAAACAGAGTAAGCTAAAATCAGAAAGGAGGTTTTCAAGATGTTAAAGTTGAAAATCCCGTCAAGTGCGGGGAAAGGCTTAGTTCCCATAGTCTTGGCTACATTTTTGGCTTCTCTGGTGATTGTGAGTTTCGCCTCTGCCAAGAAACACGAGGAGAGCACAGGAAAGGGCTGGCTGGGCGTCTATGTCCAGGACATCACCAAAGAGATAAAGGAGGCAATGGACCTAAAATCCCAAAAAGGGGTTCTGGTGCGAGATGTGGTGGAGGATAGTCCTGCTGATGAGGCTGGGATAAGAAGGGAAGACGTTATTTTGGTCTTTGAGGGAAAGGAGCTTGATGATTCCGATGAGCTTATAAAGGTGGTCCGAAAGACATCTCCCGGCGATAAGGCTAACCTGTTGATTTTACGGGACGGAAAAGAAAAGAGCATTTCCGTAATCTTAGGCAAGGCTCCAAAGGATAAGTTGCAGGTGTTAGAATACTTTCCTGAGGACAAAAAGTTTAAAGCCTACTCTCATAGCTTCTCCTTCCTCTCCGGGGTTCGAATTGGTGCAAAAGTGCAGAATTTGACCGAGCAATTGGGAGAGTATTTTGGAGTCAAGGATGGCGAAGGTGCTTTGATGAGCGAGGCAGATGAGGACGGCCCAGCTTACCAGGCCGGACTGCGGGCCGGAGACGTGATCGTGGAGGTGGACGGCGAAAAGATTGACGATGTAGACGAACTGAGGGCAGAGATCTCTGATAAGGACGAAGGCGATAAGGTGGAGATAAAGGTCATCCGTGATCGTCAGCCAAAGAAATTCACGGTGGAAGTTGAGAAAGGCGAAGAATGGTCCTTTGGTCATCTGAAAGGTTTGGACAAGCTAAAGGTGCTGCCGGGAGACGTTGCCTTGCCGGGACTCATCTGGGAGGAAAAGAAATTTCGTGAACACGAGGAGGAACTCAGCGAGGAACTTGAAGAACTGAAGGAGGAGCTGGAAGAACTCAGAGAGGAATTGGAAGAGCTAAAAGAAGAATTACGATAGAAATCGTGCCCCACCATTCTTCCATTTATGGTGCGCCTATCGGAAAATAAAAAAGCAGAAGGGAGACCTTAAAAAAGGTCTCCCTTGTTTTTTGTTTGATGCAAAAAACTAACTGATACCTATAACCTATCGCCTTTCACCTAAAACCTGAATTTAACAGCCTGGCGTCGGTCCTTCGAGAAATAGATAGTTGACTAAGTAGACCACATCAGCAATATCAACCTTCCCGTCACAATTGGCATCTCCAGCATCAAGAGAGGGCTCAGGCTCAGGTCCGTCTGAGAAAAGGTAATTTAGCAGATGCACAACGTCAGCTATATCGATCACACCATCGGCATTGGCATCCCCGCGAATATAGGAGATGTCAACCTCTTGCTGAGAAGGAATATAGTTGTGTTTGGTTACGGTCACATACATGCTTCCTGTTGTAGATGGCGATGGATTAAGGGTTACGTCTCCACCTGCGTCGGTGTATCCGGTCACATAGACGTCACCTTCTTTCCATAAACAGACATAAGCTGACTCCACAGGAGCATGCGTGGTTGAATCCTCAACATGTACCGGGAAGGGGGAGATTCCTCCTGCAAGTGCGGAGGAATGAGTCACGGCAAAGCTATCCGGCTCGTCAGTCCATATCGGCATCTCCGGCTCGCCTAAGAGGTTAAATGTCCATTCACAGTGCCTCTTCAGACCCACATCCGGAGACGAAGTGCTAAAGTTATGTTTGCTATCTATAAGGGTCTGACCGAGGTTATACTTGTTTCGGTCAAACAGCCCTCTCCACCACTCCCAGTCCAGCTTGCCCGATAAGGCGCACGGCTGGAAGTAATATCCCCACCCAGACCGAGTATTGCCAGTGAAGGCTACTCCCGCCTGATCAGGGTTGTAGATGACAAAATGCTCAGCGATGCAATCACTGGCGTCCATACGGTTGGGATCGCAGGCCAAAGAGACTACCAGAGAGAGTTGATCGTTATTGGTTAGAGCATCCACATCTGAGCTGTAAATGCCCCAACCGTGGTTTCGGTCACCTGTGCCCATGTAATCAATCCAGCCATGATCTGCGTGATTTACCAGGTGTTGCCCGGCATTAAGGGCATTGATGGTCTCTGTTCTGTGGTTGTGCGGTGGATACGGATCACTATCGTATACTTTGGTCACATTGAAGTAGAAAGGAACGGAGTTGTCAATAGAATCCTTCAGGTCTTCCCCAATGATGTAAGAAGGAACGAGATCCATTCCTATAAGCAGGACGTCCAGAATATAATCTTCTCGAGGAGGGTCTTTTTCGTATTTTAGGAGCTTGTCTATAAACCTATTGATCTCGGTTGTGTTTCCTACAGGAACCCGCCCCACAAAAACGTCATGGACCCAGTTATCATTAAAGTCGGTATAGTATTGATCGCTGGGTGTACTTTCTTGGTAATACTCTCTATACTCAAATGGAACAGTCGGATGTTCGCCGCCCAAAAGATAATAGGTTGTTCCCCAACTTGAGTTGGCATCTATGATGAAGTTTCGGATCTTCTCTTGGTTAGTGGTTCCGGAGTAGTTTGAGTAAATCCAGCTGGTAGTAAATACCGTATCTCTTACCCCTTTCTGGTTGTGCCAATCTACCAGTCGCTGAAAGTAGGAAGCATAGGATGAGGAGGTGATGATCACATGATCAAAGGGTCCGCCCGGAGGCACCATTGAGGTGCTCATTTTGAAAGCCGCATTTAACTGGACGTCCTCAGGATTTTGCACCATATCCTTAATCATCTGCTCATAGGTTCCTCTGCCTCTCTCCGAAATATTTGGTGAAAGATAATGGGCGCACTCATACCCACCCACACCTTCGATAACCAGGGCAATGGAAGTGTAGAGTGTAAGTCTCCTTTCGGAAGGGACATATTGCAGAGGATAAAGCTGAAGTATGGCTATACCCTGACCAGCTAAGTCACTTTGATGAACAAACTCCACCAATTTGGAGGGATATGGCTGGCGGGAAGTATAAACCTGCTCATCAGGTTCGACAAAATCTATATCCCTATCCGAAAGCCCGATTTTTACGGGTGGCTGAGCAGGAAAGATATTATACTCGCCTGCAATCTCCCCCTTTTCTGTATTCACGACGTGCACGCTCGTCACAGCCATTCCCGAAGGCAGAGCTATTTTTATTTCTTTTGATGGCAACATCGGTTTTGCGAGTTCGGCAAGAAAGTCGCCGTCTTTCAAGGTTACAATGTCGTATCCCTCCAGTTTATCAAATGAGAGCTCATCTGCCGAGAACTCAAACATGTATCGAACTTCATAGCCCTCATCTGAGACTACCGGTCTGGCAAAAAACATAAAGCATACTGCCATCAAGAGTGAAATCATTAATTTTGATTTACTCATTTTCTTCTCCTTATCTGTTGGGTTATCGATTGACAGGAAACAACGATTCAAAAAGGTTTTCATCTCATTTTTGCCTCCATTACGATTATAGTTTTTGCCCATTCGGCAACCTTCCCACCTCCGTAAATGGGAATAACATGATGAAGCACAAAAGCTTCCTTGGTGCAAACTAAAGATTCTGAATCGATCAGCCACTCTAAACTTAATTTACGGAAATTTCTCGGTTTGTCAATGGCTTTTTTGGAATTCATGGAGAAATCAGATATAAAGCATCCATTTTTTGACAAAAAACAAGCCCCAGTCCCGATAGATGGCGACTGGAGCTTTTAGATTCCTTGCTGGGGCGGGGCTCGTCCTGTCTTCGACCCTGAGCTCTCAGGACCGAAGGGCAGTATGAACCCAGGAGTTCTATTTCTCAACCAGCCGTTCAGGACAAGCCCTTTGGGCACGGTGGATCCATAGGGCTAACCACCGTAAAGAGCAAAATCGCCACAACTTTAATGGTGAAAAGGATAGGTCCAGTATTTATGGGAGGCCGAATTAAGACTCGGTTCCCTCATGTCGTCTGTGCAATTTCGCAGTACTTGGACTTGGAAGAAAATTATGTGCTCATCCAAAAAATGAGAAATCTTAAAAAGAAACACACGAAAGGCACGAAACACAAGAAATCAGAATTCTGGATCCACAAATCAGCCAAAAAATTTTGAAATACGAAGGTCACCAACGTCACCAAGCCCAGTAACGCCAGGGGGTTCAATTAACCCTCTTCTTCTGCTTCTGACAGGGAAGAATATTATTTCTGGTGTTGTGGCATCCCGCCGAAGGCGGGATTACCCTGCCACACAATGGTCGAGGGGCCGGTTGAATACTACCTGTGGATTTATCCTGAACGGACTTATCGTGAACGGAAATAAAATGCCCCTAGATCAGGTTTGGTTCCGTCGGGGTCTTTTTGAACCAAAGTGGTATCGCCAGCGTCAATACAAGGCGAGTCTTTTTTCAGATGGAAATTCGTATGAATGCTATACGCCTCTCCCCCCATTAGATTGACAAAGAGTGGATCAACGAAAAGATTATCCAAAGACGGCTGGCAACTGCCATAATTCTCGCCGGTGTTCTTCCAAAAATCGTTATGAGTGATGAACGGATTTGAACTTTTGTCGCACCAGAGAGATGCTGTCTGACCGAAAGCTATGATATTGTTGACGATCTTAGGTGAAGATGATTTTATGCATCCTATTCCGCTCCCTGCCACAGCTTGATTCCTCACAAAGGTATTGTTGATTATCAAAGCAACAGAGGAGGATTCGCAGCAGACCCCACCACCTTCCAGATAACAGGTGTTGTCAAGGATGAGGTTCCGTTTAATAAGCCCAGTATCCGAATAACAATGAATACCGCCTCCTCTGCCATACTGGGCAGAGTTATATTGCAGGGTATTTTCGTCTATTTTTGGAGAAGCTTTGTTAGAGAAGATTCCACCACCAAAAAAATTAGTGCTGTTTTCTCTGACTATATTTTGTATGATTTGGGGAGATCCATCCTGACAATAAATCCCCCCTCCGTAAGCGTAAGCAAAATTATACTTGATAATATTATGGATTATCCTGGGAGACGACGATATGCAGAGGATTCCGCCCCCTCCATAACCATCTGGTTTAAGTATCAAAACTCCGGATCCATTTTGAATGGTAAACCCAATTATGACAGAAGATGAATCCTCACCAGAGGTGAACTTGACCACGCTGGCGGAATCTTTGTTATCCGACTTACTTCCATCCAAGATCGTTTTGGAAATTATGGTGGTATCGCCCTTCAGAATAAAATGGCTGGCCAAAACAATCTTTTTGCCCAGGAAATTTATATTCTCGTGATAGGTTCCCGGAGCAACCAAAATCGTATCCCCATCAACTGCTTTATCAATTCCCTTTTGAATGGAGGAATAATCTTTGGGGATGCGGATGGTTCGACCCTGCGCGGCAGCAGTGATATTGACTGGAACTGCCTGGGCGAAAAAAAGATATATCGAGCAAAGAAAGATAAACAGCCTGGTCATGTCTATTATTACTACGCTGAAACTTTGTAGATGTAGAACTTAAAATAAAGAGGCTAATAGAAAGGGTGTGTTTAAAGAACTTAGAGGTCGACTTGCGATCGTAGGAACCTACCCGCCATAAGAAATCCTTATTGACGAGTACGCCCCTTCGTTGGAAACCCGATCTACTGCATTAGCAACGCCCCCAAGAAGGGGAAGTGACAATAATACACCTCTTCTCAGTACTGTGTTTATGAACCAGTCTCCTCCTTAGTCTTTTCTTCAGATTCACCCGTTTCTCCTGCTGGTTTCTCCTCAGGCTTAGCTTCTTCTTTTTCTGCTTCCTCCTTTGCTTTCTCCTCTGCCTCTCTTCTTTCCTCTTCCTCTTCCATCTCGGTTTTTCTCTCCAACAGATTCTCGTCATCCTTTTTCTTTCTTAAGATAACATAGGTCAAAGTCTGTCCCACACTTAATATAGCCAAGCCGTAGGAGATTACCATGAAGATGATGAATACAAGCGAGATGGCGATAAGAAAGGTAGAGATACTTCCAGACCAGTCCAGATAAACGCCTGGTCCAATCTCTGGTAGATGAAACCTGAAATTTATCCCCGGAAAGATATTGGAGAAATAATCCAGAAGATGGGTGGGAATGGTGATGTAGGAGAGTGCCTCCTCGAAGATATCAGCTAATTTCTCCTTCATCAAGATACCGCAGGAGAAGTAGATGAGCTGGGTTGCCCTGAAGGAGAAATAGCCAAAAATAAAGATGCCCACCTTAGCCATAACCCCTAAAAGACCAGTATACAGAAAATAGCGCCAGGCTTGATTCCAGATGACAGAAAAGGTTTGGACAATGACCTCGAACGTGTCCTCCTTGGTGGTGGCAACTATGGCCGGGGCTAAAAGCAGAGAGAAGACAAAAATGAAGATGACGTAAGCTAAAAACAAAGCCGCAGCAAACAAAGGAATAAGAAAGAAAATACCTACGCCTATCTCTCCCACATAAGGAATCTTTCCTAAAAGTCCAATGATGATGCCACATATGATCAGGAATGCAATAAAAACCAATAAGGAAAAGGGCGTCAGCATGACCGAAGACCAGTTCTTTTTTAAAAACCTCAAGGCTTCCTTGGAAGAATAGAAGTCATCTCCTTTGAGTTGCTCGTAAGTGATCTTGCCCACCATGGCACTTGCCAAAAGCCAACATACCAGGGCGAAAAGACAACCTATGCCAAAGATCACCCAACTGTACCATGCAGTAAAGGGAAAATCGCTCATGGGAAAAAGCCCGTGATATTCCCAGGTCTCTCCGAAACTGGATCCCGCGGAGAAAAAGGCGATATAAGAGAGGAGCAAAAATCCCAAATATCCGATCAAAAGCCCCATGAATTGAACCAGGATCTTCTTGCCTGACAGCGCCAGGCGGGGAGCACGAAAAACGTCCCGGATATCAAAATAGAATTTAATCATATAAAACCTCCTTTAATAAGGCTCGATGTTCGGATTTCGTTGTCGACTCGTATGAGTGCATACGCATGCTCGTAACGAAGCTCGTCATTTGGAAATTCGATACTCGAAGATTTTTTCGTCCAATTAGGTGTTCTAGCTTCCGACTTCAAGCTTCCAGCATCGATACGAGTCGTCAAGATCCCGCTTCGCGGGACTTCGTTAACGTTAACCGAGCTTCGAAAACTTATTTTCATTGAATCATCTTGACACTTTATAGTATATCTTTAGCTATGCACACAGAATTCGTGCACCCAATGGTTCCAAACTTTCTTCTCCCTCAGTAAATTGTCAAAAAACTTTTGCTACGTTCGCGCATGCCGAAATAAAATCAATAATTTATAACTTCTCCTTCCCAATTTGTCAAGAGAAAATTTCAATTGACTTATCCTGACCGAAATATTATATTCAGGCAAAATTAAATATCCTAAGGAAAAGAGAGGAATATGAACGCATTAATCACAGGAATTACAGGTCAGGACGGATCTTATTTGGCTGAACTCCTTTTGGAGAAAGGCTATAAGGTCTTTGGAATGGTGAGACGCTCCTCCACCGAGAAGTTTGATCGGATAAGTCATCTTCGGGACAAGATACAATTAAGGCAGGCAGATTTATTGGATCAGCTTTCCCTGATCAGACTGATTGAGGACTGCCAACCGGATGAGATATATAATTTGGCGGCTCAATCCTTTGTCCCCACCTCCTGGGAACAGCCCATGTTGACCGGCGAGTTCAATGCCCTGGGGGTAACCAAGATACTGGAGGCGATCAGATTAGTGAACAAAAAGATCAAGTTTTATCAAGCCTCCTCCTCGGAGATGTTCGGCAAGGTCAAAGAGGTGCCCCAAAATGAGAAAACCCCCTTTTATCCCCGCAGCCCTTATGGGGTGGCAAAGGTCTATGCTCACTGGATCACGGTCAATTATCGGGAAAGTTACGAAATGTTTGCGGTGAGTGGGATTTTGTTCAATCACGAATCTCCCAGAAGAGGGTTGGAGTTCGTCTCCCACAAGATCACCGATGGGGTCGCCAGGATCAAATTGGGTTTAGCCAAAAAGCTCTTCCTGGGGAATTTGGATGCAAAACGGGATTGGGGATATGCCGGCGATTATGTGAAAGCTATGTGTCTCATGCTCCAACAAAAAGAGCCGGAGGATTTCGTTATCGCCACCGGAAAAAATCACTCGGTCAGGGAATTGGCTCAAATCGCCTTTGAGCGTGCGGGCTTGGATTATAAAAAATTTGTGGAAGTAGATCCGAGGTTTGTAAGACCAGCAGAGGTGGACGTCCTTTTAGGCGATTCCTCTTACGCCCTAAAAGAATTAGGCTGGAGGCCAGAGGTCTCCTTTGAAGAGTTGATCAAGATGATGGTAGACGCTGATCTGGAGAGATGCAAACAGATTTCAAAAAATAAATGAAATTTGGATTAATTTAAAAATGAAGGTTTTGATCACGGGGATAGCCGGATTTGTTGGTTCTCACTTGGCCGAGCTTCTTTTAAAGAAGGAAGAGGATGTATTTGGGATATGCCTGCCAGATGAGAGTCTGGAGAATATCCGGCAGATTAAAAAAGAATTGCACTTGACCAATTGCGACGTCACCGACTTTTATCGGCTCTCTTCTGTGATAAAACGAATGAATCCTGACCAGATTTATCATTTGGCGGCTTTAAGCTCGGTGGGAAGGTCCTTTTCCCATCCCGTAGATGTTATCGGGGCAAATATTCGAGGCACCTTATATTTGTTGGAAATTTTGAGAAATATCAGAAAGAGACCGAGAATTTTAATCGTCGGTTCGAGCGACATGTATGGGGTGGTGAGACCAAAGGATATTCCCATAACCGAAGAAACACCTCTTCTGCCGGTCAGCCCATACGGATCAAGCAAGGCGGCTTGTGATCTTTTGGTCTATCAGTTTTGGACCATTAGGGTAAGAGCCTTCAATCACACCGGTCCCAGACAGGATGTCGGATTTGTGGTGCCAGATTTTGCCTCACAGATAGCAAAGATTGAGGCGGGTATCCTCCCCCCGGTCATGAAGGTGGGTAATCTATCCAGCAAAAGGGACATCTCCGATGTCAGAGATATCGTGAGGGGATACCAGCTTTTGATGAAAAAGGGAAAAGCAGGGGAAGCTTATAATGTCTGCTCAGGAAAGGCATATAGCATAAAAAACGTGCTGAAAATTCTGATCTCTTTGTCCAAAAAGAAGATCAGAGTGAAAACAGATGAGAAAAGGAACAGACCTGCCGAAATTCCTATTTTGAGAGGAGATAACTCAAAGATAAAAAGGACGACCCATTGGAAACCGAAGATTTCAATTGAAACCACTTTGGAGGACACCTTAAACTTCTGGAGAAGTAAATACAATGTCCTTTGATTGGCTTTCCGCAAGATGAGGCTTTTGTGAAATTGA
>Ga0111227_1005_pt1 | contig 10061 bp, 11 predicted proteins | sample DeeMarSWOR152_54_FD_80391 | JGI IMG/M metagenome (GOLD analysis project Ga0111227, IMG submission 80391) | candidate division WOR-1 bacterium DG_54_3 | reverse complement strand
TAAACTCAGCGTCGTTTAACTCTCTTCTTGTTGTTATATACCTAGGTATCAAACCTTCTAGATCTTCTGCATCTAAAGGAGTTGCTCCCGGAGGAAGTTCCTGATTTATTCTTTTCTTTGATTTTGATTCCACAAGCTATCTCTTTTTTTATCCAATATTTCTCTTTTTAACTTTTCAATCTGAACTTCAATCTCTTCTTCAGATGGGGTTTGTATTTCAAGAGAAGAGCTTGTCTTGCTAAGTTTTACTAATTGCTTTGCTTTTTTGTATGCTTTCTCGTCAAGCAATTCGACAAGATTCTTGCGAGGAATGAGTGTAATTTTCAATTCAGTATTTAGTGCATTCGCAATTTTAAATAGAGTTGAAATCTTTGGATTCGCTTCTCCGCTTTCTATTTGCTGAATAGATCTCAACGATCTGCCGACCATCTTTCCTAATTGTTCCTGTGTCATCCCAAGTGTTTCTCGGAGTATCTTGATTTGATTCTTAAAATCAGGATAATAAGATAACCACTCTGGCAAATCCCCAATTGATTTAAATTTCTTGCTAATTTGTTCAGTAAAAAAATATTTTTTCATATAATTATTGTACGAAATATAATTTCATATTTCAAGCACAATATACGTATTATTATTTCGTAATTAAAAACATTTATACGAAATATAATTTCATATTTCTGTATAAAAATGGGGTCGCGTCTCAACATTTGACGTTCTTTATTTTACTCAATTGAGAGATTACATTTGAGCGCCTGATATAGGAAAGTTGCTTTTAATAAATGTCAAATGTTGAGACGCGACCCCATAATTACGATCCCATAATTATAACTGTGGTAATTAATACCACAATTGTGGTAAAATATACCACAAATGAATAATTTTGAGATTATTAATCGTTTATTTTCGTCTAAAATTAGGATAAAGCTTCTAGACATTTTTCTGAGCCTCCCCAATGCCCGCTTCTATATTCGTGAACTTGAAAGGAAGATAGATGAGGAAGCTAAAAATATAAGCAGAGAATTACAAAACCTTGAAGCTCTCGGCTTATTATTCAGCGAAAAACAAGGAAATCAAAAATATTATTCGGTAAAAGAAGATTTCTTCTTGTACCCTGAATTGAAAGGAATAATCTTCAAAACAACAGGAGTCCTGGGGCTTTTGAAAGAGGCCATGGCCAGATTGAAAGGAATAGAAGCCGCTTTCATATACGGATCTTACGCTACAGGAAAAGAGACTGAGAGTAGCGACATAGACCTTTTAATAGTCGGAAAACCCGATTTAACTAAACTGAACGAAACAATCAGTAAACTGGAAAATAAATTAAATAGAGAAATAAATTACATGTGCTTTGACCGAGAGGAATATGAGGAGCGAAAAAAGACAAAGAACGCCTTTATCTCAGGAGCGTTATCTGACGAGATAATGATAGTTAAAGGCTCAGAAAATGCGGTTTGAAGAATTAGAAAATAGAGGTCTCATCAGGAAAACAAAAATCGACTTCAAACAAATTTATGATTTCCTTTCACGATCAAGACAAGACCTCCAAACCTCTAAATCAAACCTAACCATGGACGAAGCATGGTCTTATACTATTGCTTACCATGCTATGCTCCGAGCAGGCCGTTCTTTGATGATGTCCTTTGGATATAGACCTCTGGGGAAAGATCAACATGCAACAGTGGTTCGATTTACAAGCATAGTACTCGGCAAAGAATTCAAGGAATTGATTCACAAGTTTGACCGGATGAGAAGAAAAAGACATGATTTTATTTATGAACCTAACCGGCCAATTCCCAGACAAGAAGCTGAGCAAGCTATAGCAGATGCAGAAGAATTCGTGAAGCAAATCTGCTTAGTTGTTAAAAACAAAGATCCTCAAAAAAATCTAAACGCAGATTTCAAAAAAAAATAAAATCGATGTTTTGACTTCTTTATAAGCCCACCAGCTTCTTCCTGGCATCATCCACCTCAGCAATCCTATGGTCAGCGTCCTTCTACAAGTCGAGAAATTTTGGGTAATGCTCTGTGGCTTTATTTTTATAATCTCTCCTAAAATTATAACCATTATCATTCTAGTTCCATTTTTCTTAACAAAATACTAGAACGCGGATCCGAGCGAAGATTATCAAATATGGGATTAACGTTAATAAACCGCAAAGGTAATTTACTGAATTTAAAATAAATACGTAGGCCCTTATACCACCCCTAAAATCCTTCTGCTTTGCTACGTGACGTGCTGCCGTCTTCTTGTATCGCCTTAGACGCGCAAGTTGCTATTTTTCCTCCTCTATATGCGCTATAAAAAAACGGAAAAGAGGGTTTAGTCGCCCCATTTACCCCATTTATATAATAAAGGAGGTCTAATGAGAAAAATAAAAAATGTTTTTTTGATTCCTCTGTTTCTTTCGGTCCTCATCAGTATCATGGCCCTGTCTGATGAAAAACCGCAGATCGCGATCCTGCAATTCACGAATAATGTCACCAACGTTGAATGGTGGAGCGACGCCAGTCCGGTCGACCTGCAGGATTCCCTCGTGACCGCACTGAACGACAATCCCACCATCGAGAATTACACTTTCACCAAAATCGATCATGCCATACACGAAGATGATCTTTTGAAAGGACCCCACGCCAAAGCTTTCGAGACGCTTAAAGCTAAATCTTATAGAGAAGAAAGAGCGATGATCGTCTGCAACATCACGAATTACGATGCCAAGTCTTCTGTATTGAACTTTTCCTTCACTCTGATCGATCCCTCCGAATTTACGATCCTCAAAAGGATGGATATCCAATTCGACCTGCCCGAGGGGAGAAAACTTTTCGGCGAGGACTGCTCTAAAGCCAATTACATCACGAATATGGTCTCTGCTGTTTCTGAACTCATCACCGAATTATAATTGAAAAAAGCGATGTCCCCATGAGACGATTAGATAAATCGTTTGATGCCAAGAAACACGATCTAAAGCTTGATAAAGGACGTATTTAAATAGTAATTTCTCGAAAATAAAGAAATTGCTGAGGCGCGACCCCTTTTAATTACCCCTTTTACAAAGGCCCGAAGATACAACCTTCTGATTTCTTGGAAAAAAGGGGATTGGGTTTTTTTCTTAACTGGATCCCTGCCTGCGCAGGAATGACGAAAAATAAAAAAGGGGACGGTCCTATTTTCTTCTGTTCGGATAAGGACAAAAATTGTTCGAGAATGGACATATTGAGTCGAATAAAGGTTGAAAAACCTCATCAGACAACCTTGGCACAGTTTTTGCTCCCACAATATAGGACAAAGGATAAAAGTCAAGACAATTCATTTGAGGTCTGTCACGTTTATAAACTATATAAAGACGGCATTGAGGAATATTAAAAGGTATAAAGGGTATTCGTTCATCAATGTTGCGGGTCTGACCCTGGGTATAACCTGCTGCCTCTTGATTATGCTCTGGGTTTTTGACGAACTCAGTTTCGACAGCTTCCATCAAAACGCCAAAAACCTTTACAGAGTAGAACAGGACTATTTTTACTCCGGCGAGACATATCATGTCTATCCTACTCCCTATCCCCTGGGACCCGGTATCAAAGCGGAAGTTCCGGAGATCGTCGAACAGACACGGTACAAAGGATTGGGTAATGTGCTCGTCAAATATCGAGATAAGGCATTCTTTGAGGATAGGGCAAGGGCTGTGGATCCTTCTTTCATCCAGATGCTTACGTTTCCCTTTATATTAGGGGATCCGGAAACAGCGCTCAACGAACCGCATTCAATCGTGATTTCTGAGGAGATCGCAGAAAAATATTTTGGCCTGGAAAACCCCATCGGAAAAATCATCACCTTAAACAACAAACATGCCTTCACTATAACGGGCACGCTCAAGAACGTGCCTACGAATTCGTTTCTTCAGTTCGATATGCTGGTTCCTTTTGATTTCACAAGGGAAACTGGCCAATATCAGGATAGCTGGAGCAGCAACTCCATCACGACTCTCGTTCAACTCCATGAAAACGCCTCAATACCCGAAGTCAACAAAAAAATCACCAAGGTCCGTCACAGACATGTCGCTGAATCCTTCACGGATCCCGAGCGTCTGCGACAGTTCAACGAAGATCCGATGACGCAAGTCATGCTCATCCCTCTGACAGATGTCCACCTGCGCCGGCATTCTGGCTCCGGTCCATCGTCGGGTGTCATGATCTACATTTACGTCTTCACAATCATCGCCTTTGTTGTTCTCCTCATCGCCTGCATCAATTTCATGAACCTGGCCACGGCCCGATCTGCAGGAAGGGCAAAAGAAGTGGGCCTGCGCAAAGTCGTTGGCGCTATGAGGGCAGACCTCATCAAACAATTCTACAGCGAGTCCATCTTACAGGCGTGCTTAGCGCTGATCTTCGCAATCCTCCTCACGGCCTCTGTTTTACCTCAATTCAACGCTTTGGTTGAGAAAGAATTTACGATGAAACATCTTCTGCAATTGAAGTTCATCGTTGGAATGATCACAATCACATTGGTGACGGGTATATTTGCTGGCAGTTATCCTGCGCTTTTTCTATCTGCGTTCCAGCCTGTGAAAGTTCTGAAGGGAGCGTTTTCTAGAGGAGTGAAAAGCGGCCTCTTCAGAAAGGTCTTGGTCCTTACTCAATTTACGCTCTCAATTCTCCTCATCATCGGCACCGGAATCGTCTATAGGCAAATAGACTATATGCAGAACATAAAGCTGGGGTACGATAAGGAACATGTGATATACATCCCCCTCAGGGGCGATACGAGGGAGTCATACGAAGTTTTTAAGGAAGGATTGAGAGACAATCCACGCGTCCTGAACGTATCTGGAAGCTGGGAGTGGCCCGCCTATCTCGGCGCCGATTCAGGAGGGGCTGAATGGGAAGGAAAAGATCCCGAGCTCGACATCCGCGTCTGCTTCAACGCTGTTGATTTTGATTATGTCGAGACCATGAAGATTGAAATGGTTGAAGGAAGGACCTTTTCGAAAAAGTTCACTACCGACACCACCGGTGCTTTCCTTATCAACGAGGAACTTCAGAGGATCATGGGTAAGGAATCGGCTGTCAACGAGCGCTTCCGTTTCTGGGGGATCGAGGGGACTATTGTAGGTGTCATGAAGAATTTCCACTTCAAATCATTGCACTCAGAAATTGAACCATTGGCCATTGCCTTAAATCCAAGTTCTATTGATTACTCTCTCATTCGTCTCGCCTCCGGGGACATCCCAGCAGGCATCAAAGCTGTCCAATCGGCGTGGGAAAGGATCTTTTCCGATTATCCCTTCGAATATCATTTCCTGGACCAAGCCGTAGAAAGCATGTACCAGGACGAGATAACCACGAGAACGCTGATCCAACTATTTGCCATGCTGGCCATACTCATCGCCTGCCTCGGTCTCTTTGGTCTGGCTTCTTTTACGGCGGAGCAGCGAACAAAAGAATTCGGTATTCGCAAAGTGCTCGGAGCTTCTGTTCCTGGTATGTTATTTTTACTTACTAAGGAATTTTCCAAATGGGTGCTCATCGCCAACCTGACGGCTTGGCCTGTTGCTTATTTGCTTATGAAGAGGTGGCTTCACAATTTTGCCTATCGAATGAATCTCGGAATGGATATTTTTATCCTTTCCGGATTGTTGGCATTCGGGATTGCCCTGGTGACGGTGAGCTTTCAGTCGATCAAAGTGGCACTGTCCAATCCGGTCGAAGCCCTGAGATACGAGTAGTATCGAAGCGCGAAGATCCCGATTTTTCGAAATCATAACTTATCAATTAAACATTCTTGTTGAATTTTTTGATTATTTTAACTATCTCGTTTTCTTATGGTTATATGACTTATTTAGAACTTAAGTCTATGTTATCTTATTTTATGTATTTTACTGGTGTTTGAAGTTGGCGTTTAATGTGTGGTAAGTTTTTACAGAAGACACGGATATGGCCAAAGCTTCTCGCGACTTTCAGGTCTTTGTCAAGCCCCTTGGCTCCATCTGCAACCTGGACTGTCGCTACTGCTACTACCTGAAGAAGGAACACCTCTACCCGAAGGGAGAGTCGTTCCGGATGCCCGACGATATCCTGGAGGAGTACATCATCCAGCACATCGAAGCTTCCCCAGAGCCGGTTATCAGGTTTTCCTGGCACGGCGGGGAACCGACCGTCCTGGGGCTGGACTACTTTCGCAAGATTGCGGCCCTTCAGCGCAAGCATCAGCCTCCTAACCAGCATATCGCCAACGGGATGCAGACCAACGGCACCCTCCTGGATGAGGACTGGTGCCATTTTCTAGCGACAGAAAGCTTTGCTGTCGGGCTCAGCCTGGACGGCCCTCAGGAAATGCATGACCGGAACCGCGTCACCAAGGATCAGAAGCCCACCTTCGAGCAAACCGTACGTGGTTACAGACTCTTACAAAAGCACCGAATTGACTGCGATATCCTGTGTGTGGTGAATGCCCATAATGTCCAGTATCCCACCGAAGTCTACCGTTTCTTCAAGAAAATAAATGCTCCATACATAACTTTTCTGCCCATGGTCGAACCTCAACCCGACGCCGAAGGCGGCGTCAGCCCTATCACAGTTCCAGCGGAAGCCTGGGGCGAATTTCTCTGCACTATCTTCGATGAGTGGATGAGCCAGGATATTGGGCGGATCAAAGTTCAGATCTTCGAAGAAGCGGCCAGAACAGCTTTCGGGCAGGATCATTCCCTGTGTATCTTCAGGCCGACCTGCGGTGATGTTCCCATCATCGAGCACAACGGAGATTTCTATTCCTGTGACCACTTCGTCGAACCGGAACATCGCCTGGGAAATATCCAGGAAAAGCCGCTTATGGAGCTCCTCGAGAGTCCGGCGCAAAGGGCTTTCGGGCAGGCCAAACTTGAGACCTTACCCCGCTTCTGCCAGGAATGTGAGGTCAGGGCTATGTGCAATGGCGAGTGTCCGAAGAACCGCTTTATCCAGACACCGGCTGGCGAAGCGGGTTTAAATTATCTATGTGCTGGTTATAAGCGCTTCTTTACCCACTGCCAGCCTTGGGTTGCCGAGGTTGCTGCTCAGTGGCGCCGGCAAACCCGCCAGCTGCAATTCCCCCCGACCCAGGCCACGGGGGTCCGGACAAGTCTCAAAGTAGGGCGGAATGATCCGTGCCCTTGCGGCAGTGGCTTGAAGTACAAGAAATGCTGTTTGGGCAAATGATCAGAGAAGGGTCGTCAAGGTGACAGCCCAAAATCAGGTCTTCAGCTTCTTGTTGAAGAACTCGATAGTCCGCTTCCAGGCAAGCTGGGACGCTTCCTCATGATATCGGGAAGCGTTCGTGTCATTAAAAAACGCATGCTCAGCCCCTTCATAAATATAAATCTTGTACTCCACGGATGCCTGCTTCAGAGCGGCTTCAAAGGCCTCAATACCCTCATTGATTCGTTCGTCGAGACCGGCATAGTGGAGAAGCAAGGAGGCTTTAATCTTTGGGACATCTTCTGAGGCGGGCTGCCTGCCGTAGAAGGGAACTGCGGCTTTTAAATCTGGAGAATGGACGGCCACCTGGGTTGTGACTCCTCCTCCCCAACAGAAGCCCATGCATCCGACTTTTCCTGTCGATTGAGGATGCGTCTTCAAGTACTCGACTGCAGCCACGAAATTCTTGACTGTTGCTTCACTGCCAAGCTCCCGCATCCTCGATCGAGCCTCATCGACATCTTCAGGAGTTCCTCCGAGTGGTGACAAGGCGTCTGGGGCTACAGCTAAAAAGCCCTCCAAGGCGACGCGCCTGGCTACATCTTTGGTGTGGGGATTAAGTCCCCTGTTCTCATGGATCACGATCACCCCGGGGAGTTTTTCCTCTCCTTTCGGCCGGGCATAATGGGCGCGAATGTCACCCGTCTCACCAGGGTAAGTGATGTCTGCCACATAGAGACGCAGATCATCCGGCGGCACGAATTCGGCCAAAGCCTGTTTTTTTTCTATTAGGGGCAGCAGGGTCACAGCCGCAACCGTCCCNCCCGTGAGGACAGCTAACCTTTTAAGGAACTCACGACGATCGAGTGATCCTTTGGAGTATTCATCGTATAAGTCTATAATTTTTTGATCCATTATCCTTCCTCCTTTCTTTGAATCCCTACCTGACTAAATGGGTTCGATTTTAGGCGCTTTGTCATTCGATGTATAACAAAAACGTGCTTGAGAGTCAACAACGCGGACAGTTCAATTTCGCTCTGTTCTGTGAGGGGGATGGGCCTTCCACAGAACTTTAAATAATCTCTCGGCAATCAGGTAGCACAGGCAGACCCATCCGGGGTCTTCAACCAGCGCCACAAAAATAAATATAACGATTTTATCGCTCTCAGGCTTATAGACTCTCATTCCTGTGGCGAGACCGATGAATTCAATCCCACTCCAGACGACCATGGCCAAAAGGAAGAGACGCACGCCTCTCCTGTTTTTTGTGTACAAGGCAGTTCCGAGAACAAGGACCGTGAGGAAAAAAACGATCAGAAAGTACAAATAATTAACCTGTCGTGAAACTGAGGCCGGGCTGAGTATCCAATCTAAGACTGACACTTTTCCCTCTTCTTCTCTTTATACTCCGAGAGATTGACGAGTCCGATCCTGTCGGCAAGAATGGTCATGATGACCAGTCCCGGCCCTCCCTCTGTCAACGCATGATACAGGAGTTCAGCCAGAGCCCAAAAACTGTACTGCCTGTTCCCTGAGGCAAAAAGGGCGCTCTCCCACACAAGACCGATAACAGTAGCACAAAGCCAGAGGAGCAGGGAAAATCGGAAAAGCCTGAATTTTTTAGCCAGTATCAAAGCCAACATGCTCAGAAGAAACAGAAAAATGTAAAAAATATGGGTGGAAAAAGACCGGGAAATGGTGATTTCTTGAAAAAGCCATCCCTGGAAATCCATATCTTTCCTCACCCTCTTTTCTGAAGTTTGCTTTTCATGCTTAATAGACCTTTACCGAGCATCTCTATGAAAATGACTATACAAAAGGCTGTAATGGCTTTCCGTACAAGATCGAGTTGAAGACAAGATACCAAATGGATGGAATCAGGACAAGGAGCAGGATCATCGCCAGACCGATTAAGGGCGATATCACTAAGATCAACATGAAGTAAGAAGCCATCTCGTGGACACTGAAGAGCCGCTTCAGTTTTTCTCTGTCGAACTCCCTGAGGGATAAAAATCTTTGGATTGGCCAAACCTGAGCCAAGGTCAGTAAGACAAAGGCCGTGCTGGGCAAAAACGATCTGGTTGAAGACCATAAATGGATACCCGGTAGAACACTCAACCTGAGCATCAGGAAAAAAAACACAGCCTTGAGGACAACTGCAAACAAGACAAATTGAGCGGTAATCCTGAGATTCCTGCCCTGGATTCGAACACCTAAAACCAGGGCCAGGGTACGGGCTCCTGCCTGAGCGTCATGGTCCACATCCTTGAGCCCTCCCTCCACCGCGTTATTAAACAGGATATGAACACAAAATACCGAGCCAACCAACAGGATCAACACCGGGTATTGATCAGAGACTGGACTGGCTCCGAAAAGAGAAAGACAAAAAAAACTGAGGCCTAAAAGCAAATCCAAGCCCACCATTTTTTTCCCGAAGACATCGTAGGCGCCTCCGAGCAGGAACGCCAGCAACAGGAACAGCATTGATGAGAAGGATAGAAAAAAGAAGGCCATGATCCCAAAAGCAAAAACACAGGCCAACCCAGCAATCATCAAGGCTTGCCACCTTGGTACAGCCCCCTTGACCAGCGGTCTTTTTTGAAGATCCGGGCATTTCCTGTCGACCCCGAAATCCATGTACTCGTTGAGCACAAAACCGTAGACATGGAAGCCCAATCCTGCGAGAAACAAGGCCGCCAGAGTCTTGAGGCTGTCCTGCCCCATGACCAGCCCCCCGATGACCGGTACAGAAGCTGTGGCTGCTGCGGTCTGGAATCTCATGAGGCGAAGATATTCAACCATCGATTTTTTCTTCTGTATCCTCTCCAGGCCCAACCAAGGACACCCTGAAATTCTTATACCAGAGGCTGTGGGCAGGGTCAATAAATTGCCGA
>Ga0111227_1167_pt1 | contig 10091 bp, 3 predicted proteins | sample DeeMarSWOR152_54_FD_80391 | JGI IMG/M metagenome (GOLD analysis project Ga0111227, IMG submission 80391) | candidate division WOR-1 bacterium DG_54_3 | reverse complement strand
ACCGGGTATGACCAAGGTGAGCGTCAAGCTCATACGGATTCCAGTGGGTGGGTCAGGAGCCCTGTGCTCCTGATACCTTATACGGTTATTCTCCTGAATCCTAACCTCATCCATCCTTCCCCAATCCCGGGAATAGAATCCTTATCTATAATAGGGTATGATGCATCGGCATTAGGAAAGATCAATGCTCGCTGTTTCCAGGCTTCGGCAATTCCTATTGCCGAAGCATCGGAGAAATGATCCGGCTTTACTTCAGCAGAACCATTCTTATGGTCTCAGTCCCCTCCTCAGTTTGAAGTCTGCAGAGATAAATTCCGCTGGCAACTTTTTCCCGTTGCGAGTTTCTCCCATCCCAGATTACCTTTTTCCATCCTCTGGTCTGAAAACCACTGGTAAGCTCTTTTACTTTCTCTCCTCTCAGATTGTAAATGATGAGTTTAACCTTACCATCTGCAGGCAAGAAATAGATAATAGTGGTTTCTGGATTGAAAGGATTAGGGTAATTGGGAAAAAGTTGCAGATGTTTAGGAGTATTTTGCTCAGTGAACTCATCCACGTGGGTGACTCCAGCAAAATTTATCTCAAAGGTATCCGATTCGAGAGGAAAAAAACAATATTGAAATACGGTTGAATCTCGGAAGACACAATAATTCCCCAATGACAAGCCAACGAATTCATAGTTGCCGGACGAATCGGTGAAAGTGCTATCTTCCTTCTCGCCTGAAAGATAGACCACAGCATTTTCCGAGGGAATTGTCTGGTCAGTCACCTTTCCTCTGATGCTGTTTAAGGTGAGGTTCTTATAAAAGTGGAGACCTCCCTTGGACTCACCCGCAAACAAATCCAGATCCCCGTCTGAATCAAAGTCACATAGAACGGGGGTGCTTCGCTCTCCTACATCAATGGAATCGAAAGAGTCGGTGATGAGGAGAAAGGAAAAACTTTCCGCTGTCCCCTCATTTTGAAAAAGGCAAATTCTTCCCTCTTCATTTCCTACCAGCAGGTCAAAGTCACCATCTGAATCCAGATCGCCAAACATGGGAACACTATACCAGCCGACGTCAATGGACTCGAAATCATCAGAACTCAGAGTCCAGGAGGGAGACTGTGGACTACCATCATTTAGATAGAAATAAATTTTCCCATAAACTTGCCCTACAAACATATCCAGGTCAAGATCCCCATCGATGTCCACAAAAGCAGGGGAGACGTATGTGCCCACATCGAGGAAATTGTATACGTCGGGGATAAAATTCCAAAAAGGGGATTCAGCAGTTCCAATGTTCTCGTAGAAATGAATTTTACCATCTTTTCTTCCGATGAACAAATCCGAATCGCCATCTTGATCGATGTCGGCAAATGTGGGAGCGGAAAAATCATCCGCTTCTATGGCAAAATAATTCTCAGTATTTATGCTCCAGGAAGGGATCGGAACAGTTACCTGGTTCTGATAGAAATTGATGTTTCCTTCGTACTCTCCCACAAAAAGATCCATATCTCCGTCAGCATCTATGTCCACCAGAGCGGGATGTGAATATGTTCCCAGATCAATGAAAAGGTAACTTTGAGTGATGGGTGTCCAAGAGGGAAGATAAATGGTGCCGTCGTTTCTGTAGTAAAAGATTTTCCCTTCATCCTGCCCGATGAAAAGATCGAAATCGGAATCGCCATCGATATCGGCAAAGATGGGGGAACTACGTTTTCCTGCCTCTATGGAATTGTAATTAGCTGTGACCGGCTCCCACTGGGGTAGGGTGTCGCTTCCTATATTTCTGTAGAAATTGACGTTACCGTATTCCTCTCCCAAGAACAGATCAAAGTCTCCATCCGCATCCAGATCCACAAAAGCGGGTGTGCTTTTTGCTCCAACATCAATGGAATCGTAGTTTTCGGAGACAAGCTCCCAGCAGGGAATCTCCTTTGTTCCGACATTGCGATAAAAGCTGAGCATTCCATTTTCTTTTCCCACAAAAAGGTCCAGATCTAAATCACCATCCATGTCCACAAAGACAGGGGTGCTTTCTGAGCCCACGTCAATGGAATCGTAGAAATCGGTAATCTGAGACCAGAGAGGAGAATTGATGTTTCCATCGTTTCTAAAAAAACAGATTTTTCCTTCCCTATTACCTACAAACAAGTCCGGATCGCCGTCATCGTCGATATCTGCAAAAGCCGGAAAACTCCTCTCCGCAATGGCTGAATCGTAAAAATCCGAGACGAATTCCCAACAAGGATTTTGGGGCGTGCCTTCGTTACGGAAGAAGCGGATACTTCCATCTTTGTCACCAATAAATATGTCCAGGTCACCATCTGCATCAATGTCAACAAAGGTGGGTTTGGTGAATTCCATTCCGCCAGCAAAAGCACAATCCACAATCTCCCCGTCGATTTTAGCCTTCAATTCTTCTCTCCATCTTATCTCAGTGGTAAAGGCTTGTGACCAAAATAGAGATTGAAATATCAGTAAAGCACCACATATCCACCATCTACGCTTTTCAGAGGGATTGTAAGGATAGGAATGATTAAACATCCGACGCTAAAGTCTCTGAGTCAGAGTCTGTTTAGTTTCATCATGAGTTCTTTTTTGTTAATCTATTTTCCTTGAATCGAGTTGTCAAGAAAATTTACCGAGGATCTTTTGAAAAAACAGCTTTTGAGAGAACCTGGAATGAAACTCTCTCTTACCGTTTAAGCGTTGTGTTGTCAAGGACTTATCGGTTAGAGTCAAAGTAGAACTTGAAGTGATTGAAGCCTTTTGAGTGTTAAGAGTTGTATTCGAAGACATGAGCTAAATCCCCCAAGAATCAGAACTTTGTCCAAAAAACGAGCAAATATTTGAAGTTCCCGTCGCACGAATTAGCCCTTTTCTCACCCAAGCCTTTATTTGTCAAAAAGTTACAGAAAAAAAGAATATTTTCAACAAGCACGCATTTTTAAGGAAACTTTAAGGATTCTCTTAACCCCTAAAAGTTATCTTGCAAGCGGAAAAAGAAAAAAAACCAGGATGAGATTTTCCCCTTCCTCTCATACTGGCTCTGGTTGGAGCCGGTGGCGTGGAGAACTTAAGTCCTCCACGCCCCTGGTGATAAAAAAACAGGATCGGAAACGAGATGCGAGATCAGAAAAGAGGCAAAACAAAAAATATGGAGGTGGTTATGAGAGAAAAAACGAAATGGTGGGGGTTTTCCGAACTTTTGTCCTTTAATCCATAATCCGGAGGTATTCACATGAACTTGGATAATCTAAGAAAAGACTCAAAAACCGTTAACACGAAATCCAAAGACCTTTTTACCAAAGAGAGAAAAGTCATGAAAACAAAAATCTTTGTTTTTTCAATACTATTCACGACAGCTTTCATGTTGTCACTGTTCACCGCCGAGGCCATCTCGGCCCCTAAGCAGGGTTACGACTGCGAAGAGGACTTGATCGAGGTGATGTTCGCGCAGGATTCTAAGGTGCGTTTACGGGGAAGCACGCTGATTGATTATACTAGCGATGCTTTATTGGGTGTGGATGCTGTGCTTGCTAAGTTTGTTCGGCATGAGTGGTATCGAATTTGTGATGTTCCAGAAGAGAGGCTGGACGAGATTCAGGCTCGAGGTGAAGCAAATACTGGCAAACCTGTGTATAATTTGAACAATATCTATCGTCTGCGCATTCCAAAAGGATACGATGTCTGGGCAGTGAGCGCGGAATTGGAAACCTATGCATCTTCCCACTCCTCCCAACTACGCTTCGTGTAGCGGTGATACGTGTCAAGGTTACTTGCGCTCGGCGAGTTCTACTCCGACAGGAATCGACGCTGATTATGCCTGGACCCAGACCGGTGGAGACGGAACCGGCGTGACCGTATGTGATCTGGAGTACGGCTGGAATTACAACCATGCCGACCTCACCAAAGCGGTTGGATCACAGATCAATCCCAATCCGATATTCTATCCGGCTAATGCTGACACCAATCACGGCACTGCCGTAATCGGCGAGCTCTCCTCCGACAACAACGGCTGGGGAACCACCGGGATTTGCTATGGGGCGACTCTCAAAACCTGTGGCACGGTCTATCCTGACGCTGTCACCTGGAACGTTCCTGGTGCGATGGCTTATGCGATTGCCGCTCTTTCCCCAGGTGACGTGATTCTCCTGGAACTGCAATGGGCATACACCTATTTAGGCACGGACTATATTCCCATCGAGTGGTGGCTCAACTACTCTCCTAATCCTCAGTCATACAACGGAGTCTATGCGGCCATTGAGAATGCCGTTGCAAACGGAATCAACGTTGTGGAAGCTGGCGGGAACGGTTACGTGAATACCGATCACCTGACCTGGTATGGGAATTCAGGTGCCATCATCGTGGGGGCAGGAGGGGCTTACACCGGGGGCACCTGGCCTCAAGGAGATTTAGCGAAACTTAGCTTCTCCAGTTTTGGCAGGCGTTTTGACCTTCAAGGCTGGGGTGAGAATGTGACCACGACAGGATACGGCAATCTTTACAGCACTGAAGGGTTTAACTATTGGTACAGGAGAGACTTCGATGGGACGTCGAGTGCTTCTCCTATCGTAGCGGGCGCGGTTGCTTGTTGCGTGGGATATTGGGAGGCAAACATCTCTGCAAATCCACCTTCCCCCCATTATCTCCGAACTGTTCTGATAAACACAGGAACACCTCAGGTTAGTCCACAAACCGGATGGATTGGTCCCCGACCGGATTTGCTGGATGCAATTGCTGCATTTAACGCCGACTGGGTTGATCTGACTTATCCTCCCTTGGGTGAGAACACAAATTACAGCGCGGGCCTTGCCTGGGGCGATTATGATGGGGACGGCGACCTCGATGTTTATCTGACGCACAGTTGGTATCCCAACGAACTTTTCCGGAATGAGGGAGGTGGAGTTTTTGTTGACGCCACCAGCGGACCTTTGGGGGATGCAGACGGCGGCTCAGGAGTGGCTTGGGGAGACTATGATAATGATGGCGATCTGGACCTATACTTGTCCAACTGCGGAACTGCCAATAAGCTTTTCCGAAACGACGGTGGGGGAGTGTTCGTTGACGCAACCAGTGGACCCTTAGGGGACGCGGGATGCGGTATGGGTGTCACCTGGGGCGATTTCGATAACGACGGCGATCTCGACCTTTATTTGGCTAACGATGCTACCGCTAACAAGCTTTTCCGAAACGATGGGGGCGGAAGCTTTGTCGATGCCACCAGTGGTCCTTTGGGAGATACGGGAAACAGTTGGACTGTAGCTTGTGGGGATTATGACAATGACGGAGACCTGGACATCTATATCGTGAACTGGAACAATGCCAACAAGCTTCTCCGAAACGACGGCGGACTGACCTTTGTGGATGTAACCAGTGGACCTTTGGGGGATGCACAAAAAGGTAAAGGGGTGGCTTGGGGGGATTATGACAATGACGGAGACCTGGATCTATACTTTGCCAACCAATACACCGGGAATAAGCTTCTGCGCAATGATGGCGGGGGGAGCTTCGTGGACGTTACCAGCGGACCCCTGGCGGATGGCGGAAACGGCAAAGGCGTGGCCTGGGGAGACTACGACAACGATGGCGACCTGGATTTGTTCCTGGCCAAAGGAGATGGTGCAACTCTGGCTGAGAACAAGCTGATGCGCAACGACGGTGGCGGGACCTTTGTTGACGCAACCTCCGGTGCTCTCTTGAATTTGGGAATGTGGAGCGGATCAGGCTTGGGAGACTGTGATAACGACGGTGATCTCGATCTTTATGTAGCCAACCTGCAAGGTCCCAACAGCCTATTTGTAAACCAGAAGGGTTCTGCCAAGCACTGGCTCCATGTGAACCTGGTAGGGGTCCTCTCCAACAAATCAGCCATAGGTGCAAGGGTTAGCGCGCATTCCGGCACTCTCTCTCAGATACGAGAGATCTCGGGAGGATCAGGCTATATGTCGCAAAACTCCCTGACGGCTGAGTTTGGCATGGGATCACTAACGTCAGTAGACAGTCTGGTAATCACCTGGCCCTCTGGAACCGTGCAAAAGCTGACCGGCCTTCCAGTGGACACGCTCCTCACCATTACTGAGTCAGCTTTCATCCGCGGCGATGTCAATGGTGATGGATCGATAGATCTGGGGGACGTGCTTTATCTGATAGCCTATCTCTACAAAAACGGCCCTGCTCCTAATCCCTTGGCAACCGGAGACGTAGATTGTAGCGGAGGAATTGACCTAGGTGACGTGCTCTATCTGATAGCCTACCTATACAAAAACGGACCTGCTCCATGTTCTGGGAAAGCAGGAGGATTTTCAGCTAACACTTCCAGGTTGAAGGGTAGCGTGGGGCATGCAGAGCTTTCGCTTTTGCTCGAAACCGACCAAGCGAGCGGGAATTTGTCTGGTTTTTCCAAAGCTTTTATGGAAGATTTGGATGAGGTTTCGGAGATTTCAGTGGTAGCCAAGTTCGATCGGGATGTAGCAGGTGTTCATCTGGAGATGGAATTTGATCCAGATGAGGTCACACTGCTCGATCCTGTCGTGTCCCGCATGACAGAGGGACTTCAGCTCTTTGCCGGTGCAAAAGCTGGGAGTCAGAAGATCGGGATGGTGGATCTGTTAGGCAAAAACTTTCTTCCGGCAGGAGAAGGGACTTTGGTGAATTTGCGAGCAAAGGGGAAGGATTTAACCAGCATCAGAATTAAAGAGGCGATGTTTTTAGATATGGATGCTGTGCCATTTGATTTGGATCTCTCCGGCGAGCTGAGGTTTAAAGAAGGTAAGAACATCGAATCTGTGCCCTCTCATTTCTCCTTATCCCAGAACTATCCCAATCCCTTCAACCCTCAGACCAGCATAAGATATGCTCTGCCACAGGATACCTATGTGCGATTGGTCATCTATAATATCTTAGGTCACAAGGTTAAGACCCTGGTGGACAGACACGAATCTGCTGGGGATAAGACAGTCTGGTGGGATGGAAAGAATGAGAAAGGAGACCAAGTTGGCAGCGGAGTCTATTTTTGCCGACTGAAAGCAGACAGGTTTTCAGAGGTGAAGAAGATGTTCCTGGTGAAATAGCTCACAAAGGCTGGTAGAGGACGGGGCGTCCTCTACCAACCTAAGAGCTTTAACAATGGAAAAAGTTGAAGCTGATAAACAATCACCCCAGATGATTAAAGAATGCTTGACGTTTCGGTTCTTGGGTATTAAACTTTGTGTAGAATCCTATCTTATTCTAAAAAACCTAAAACTTACTCCTCCAATCAAAATCAGGAGGTGATCGAAATGAAACGCAGTACAATGTCTAAAATCCCTATGATCGTTAACCTTAAACCTTTAACCTTAATTCCTAAAAGGAGCAAGGTTATGAAGACAAAAACCTTAAAAGAAAGAGCCACGAAGAGTATGAGGCCTTTGGTGGTTAAACGTATAGGCCTTTTGGCCGTGGCCACGATCTTTCTCTTGTTGGTTAGCATTCCTGCCAATGCTGGTCTGAAAAGTGAAGGAGTGAAAGAAGCCCCTCAATTTGCGACTGGGGTGATAATGGTGAAATTTGTCGAGGGTGCGAAGGTAGAGATGGAAAAAACGCAGGGATACGTTGGTGCGGGTATTGCCTCCGTTGATGCCCTTAACAGGAAGTATGGTGTTAGGGAATTTGCAAAAGTCTTTTGGCCGGAACCTAATTCTGGGAAGGGGAAGACTGCGTATAGGGAACTGGGACTTGGCAGAGTCTACAGATTTGTTACCGACCCGCAGGCTGATGTTCAGGCTATGACGGCTGAGTATGAGGCCGATCTGAACGTGGAATACGCTGAACCGGATTATGTTGGGCATGGTCACTTCATCCCGGATGATCCCAATTTCGGCTTGCAATGGGGATTGCACAACACAGGTTTCAATCCTCCTCCTCACCCCGGAACCGCTGATGCAGATATAGTCGCAACTGAGGCGTGGTGTTTCTGGGCGCCTGAGCACGTAATTATTCTGGCTATTCTGGATACAGGACTGGATATTGACCATCCTGATTTTTGGTGGTCGTATCCAACCTCGGGTGTCATCTGGACAAATACACCTGAATGTTCAGGGACAGGAGGCGTGGATGACGACGGCAACGGCTATGTGGATGACTGCCACGGGTGCGATTTTGTGAATAGCGACGGCGATCCCCAGGACGACCATGGTCATGGCACAGTGAACGCCGGAATAGCTGGTGCTCTCACCAATAATAATCTGGGAGTGGCTGGATTGGTTGGCGGTCCTTTTAATCCTTACCGGATCATGGCCGTAAAGGTGCTCAACAGCAGTAATTGGGGATACTACTCCTGGTGGGAATCGGGTCTGTATTATGCAGCAAACAATGGCGCCAGCGTGATCAATATGAGTATGGGTGGCACCAGCTTCTCTTCGACGCTTCAAAGTGCGGTTAACTATGCTTGGGGTCAAGGTTGCGTGGTGGTAGCTTCGATGGGCAATGCCAATAGCAGCACTTCTCAGTATCCGGCTGCTTTCACCAACAGTATCGCTGTTGGAGCCACTGATACTGATGATTCCCGTTGTGTCCCTCCGGACTGGCAAACCTTCGGTATGCCCAGCGGCGGAAGCAACTATGGTTCACATATAGATGTGGTTGCACCAGGGAATTGGATATATAGCACAGTATGGAACAATTCCTATGGTTACTGGGCCGGAACCTCCATGGCCGCTCCCTACGTCTCAGGTCTGGCTGCGCTTATCATGTCGGAGGTATGGCCTGAACCTTCACCCGATTCGGTGAGACAGATCATCCGATCCACTGCTGACGATCAGGTTGGATTGCCCGGCGAGGATACCCGGGGCTGGGATCAGTATTTCGGCTGGGGTAGGATCAATGCTGCTAAGGCTATAGGAGTGCCAACACCGTTATTTGCCGAAGACCTCGACGACTGTGACATCACTGACTGGACCGTTAACACCAGTTCAGGTACTTTTGCCACCACCAGTTCGCAATATGTGAGTCCACCTTGTGCTCTTCATATGTATTCCCAGAGCACGGGTTATGCCTATGGCTCAACGCCTAATCTCGATCTAGACACTACCCAAAGCTTTATTATCGCTACTTACTTTATGGTGCCTAATACCGGCAATCATTGGTTTTTGGTTCTGGATAACAATTGGGTCCACTTGGTGATAGACAGTGGCAACCAACTTCGTGCCTGGCAAGGTTCAAATGGTGGAATACTACACTTAGCCAACCTGAACACAAATCAATGGTATTACATCAAAACAGTAGTCAACCCGGGAACTTCTAATTACGATATTTACCTGAACTGTTTCTACGTAGCAACTGCTAATTTCCTTAGGGGCGGAGCCGGCAACGTATTCTCCTATCTGCGTTTGGGAGACATTCACGGTGGAAGCACCGATCACGGTGAAGGCTATTGGGATGATCTGTTTGTTTATGGAGAAAAATCGTATCTTTGCGGCGACGTCAATGGAGATGGGAAAATAGATCTGGGGGATGTGCTTCATCTGATAGCCTATCTATACAAAAACGGTCCTGCTCCTGAGCACATGGAAGCTGCAGATGTGGATTGCAGCGGAGTAATTGACCTGGGGGATGTGCTCTATCTGATCAACTATTTGTATAAGGGAGGACCTGCTCCCTGTTCAGATTGTTCCAAGAAAGCAGGAGGATTTTCAGCCAACGCTTTCAGGTTGAAGAGCAGTATGGGGCACGGAGAGCTTTCGCTTTTGCTTGAAACCGACCAAGCGAGCGGGGATTTGTCTGGTTCTTCCAAACCTTTTATGAAAGATTTGGATGATGTTTCGGAGATTTCAGTAGTAGGCAAATTCGATCGGGATGTAGCAGGTGTTCATCTGGAGATAGAATTCGATCCAGATGAGGTTACACTGCTCAATCCTGTGATGTCCCCCATGACAGAGCGACTTCAGCTCTTTGCTGGGGTAGAGGTTGGGACCCAAAAGATCGGAATGGTGGATCTGTCGGGCAAAAACTATCTTCCGGCAGGAGAAGGGACTTTGGTCAATCTGCGAGCAAAGGGGAAGGATTTAACCAGCATCAGAATTAAAGAGGCGATGCTTTTAGATATGGATGCTGTTCCCCTTAATTT
>Ga0111227_1096_pt1 | contig 10171 bp, 5 predicted proteins | sample DeeMarSWOR152_54_FD_80391 | JGI IMG/M metagenome (GOLD analysis project Ga0111227, IMG submission 80391) | candidate division WOR-1 bacterium DG_54_3 | reverse complement strand
TCTAGATGCTTTGAAAGAGTACTATTCACATACACACAAAGCTTTCCCTGATTTACACGCTACAATTGATGAGATAATTGTGAAAGGTGATAAGATTATTTGTGTGTGGACTTTCTCAGGCACAAATACAGGATCGCTTCACACAGCTTTAGGCGATATGCCTGCGACGGGAAATAAGGTTCAGTTTTCAGGAGTTGTCATCGACCGTGTGGAGGAAGGAAAGATGGTGGAGGAATGGGTGTATTTTAATGTGCTTCATTTATTGCAGCAGCTCGGCTTTACACTTACTCCTCCACAGCCTCCAGAACCACCAGAAGAGAAAAAGTAGCAACTCGGCATGGAGCTTAAGCCGAAGGAGGGGGAGAAATAGGTTCTTATTCTTTAAGCTGAATGTTATTTGACACCTCTTGTCAGTTCTTGAGTTGGTCAGTCTATCTCTTAACAGGTAGCTTCAGCCAACATTCTTAGGGATTCAGTGTCCTCGTGCCACTTTTCCGGGAGTAGACGCCAATTTTCGTTTAAGCAACCATAGGCAAAATTAGGCGATTCTTAGCAAAATCTGTGACATCCTGTGACAAATGGGGAGAGGTTTGGGTGAAGCCATTGACTGGCAGTGAAGAAGTCGCTGATTCAAGTTCCATCAGACCCACCATCTATTTCCCTATAATATCCTGATTTTGTCCACAAATTGTTTACACAGATATTAGGGAGGAAGTCTTCTTAAATATAATATAAGCTTGATAGGGCAGCGGACTCCGGATCCGTAGGTCGGGCGTTCGAATCGCCCCAGGCGTGCCAGCTTTTCCCTGGAAATCCCTGATTTTGTTTTAGCCTGAGTCACTTAAACTGAGCTTTTTTAACAAAATTTGTCCACACGGGATTCAAGTGGATTCACTTTAGATCTTGAATCCCCATGCAAAAATATTCATTCTTGTAATTTAGTATTTAAACCATGATAAAATGTATAACAAGTAGAAAATGCGGCAGGAATGGAGGAATATTTAGCGACTAAGGATAATATATGTAAATGTGGAATTTTAACGAAAAGGAGATAGAAAGTTATTTGACGAGTAAAAAGATCCTAATAATTGGACGTAGGAAATATCGTATTTTGTGTGTACAATTTCCGATCCCTACTCTTGATAAGTTCAAACCAAGCGCACAACTTCCTTTATTAGAGAATTTTTTAGAAGAAGAGCGGAGCTCATATGATCATGATCGGAAAGAAAAAATTGTGGATATCTTGTCATACAGGTATCCAAAAAAGCATAAGGAATTGGTCGTGTTTGAGATCAAAAATGATGTCGCCTCTGTCACTCATGTAGCGCAACTTCGACAATACCTTAATCTAGTCCGGATTGCGATACGATGTAACATCGGTAGAATCAATAGGAAGTTTAAAGTCACGCCTTCATTTAAAATTGAAGGCGTGTTATTAGCCTGAGCGATTCCTGAATATGTCTGGTTTTCTTCAAACGATATATATAGTAAAAGCTCAGAAATCGACCTTATAGCTTATGAAATACAGTCAGACCGAAGAGCGAAGAAAATAAAGGAAATAAGATTTAACAACGTTACCCAGTTTTATAGGAGAGAGTTTGCTAGCAAAGCTAAATAGCATAGATCATTTCTAAAGACATAATTTCAGCTATTTTCAGTCGATTTTGTCACGTATGTGGCACGTGGTGATAAGTCTGGATAGTCCCCTTGACTGGCAGTCAAGAGATCGTGGGTTCAAATCCCATCAGCTCCACCATCTTTTCCCCTGTAAAACCTTGATTTTGTTTTCATCCTGAGTTACTTAAACTGAGTCATTTTCACTAATTTTGTCCACAAATTATCCACACGGGTATAGCCTTTTTACGATAACTATGCTATAAAATTCATCTTCTTGTCATTACAGTGGGGAGTAAATATGGAAAGATGGGAAGCTACTTTAAGCTTAGCTCTTAATCAAGTAGAACAAGCTAAAAATAAAGATCTTGATATTAAAATCCAACGAATTGGAATGGCAATTGAGAATCTTCTTAAGGCTGTTTTGATGAAAGCTGGAAAATATGTGGATGAAAGCAGAGGTGGAGAAAGACATCATATTTGCTTTGAACTCTTAAGAAAAATTAAAAAAGAAGGCTGTTTGGATAAGAATATCATAAAAAAAATGGAAGAAATATTGATTGGTGAAAAACTGATTTATATGGACCAGAAATTACTTAACAAAGAGACTACAGCAGGATATTATCCCAATATTAGATATGCGATTGATGTAAATGGAGTTTGGATCTCCTTGGTTGAACACCTCAGCCCTGAGATCCTACAACAAAAGTATAAACTACTAATCAAGTTCAGAGATCTAATTAAAGAAAATATTTGAAGGATTTATATGCAATAGACAGTTATCATTGTATCTTTGTTGCCTGAGAGGTTTAGGGCAATTTTAAAAGAGGTATTGATCTGGTTATTGTGAAAGAATTAATTGGTCAAAGTGTGTTATTTTGGGTTATCTTTGCCACATGAGGGCAAACAAGTGGCAAATACGTATCAGCTTCTGTTGATACCTTCCAGATTCCTTGATATTCTTTTCTCAGCAAAATAGGGCTTGTATAGAGATTTAAGGTGAAAAAAGTGGGGATTAAATGTCCCATTTATAAATTTGATAATCCCGACAATACCATTTATTATGGAAAATATGCCGCCCTTAAAACCATCTGAAAATGTTACCGATACTGAAACCATAGAATCATTCAAAGTCAAAAATTACACTGGGAGCCAGCTTTGCGGGACGTTATTAGATTATTGACGAGATGGATAAAGGCGGAATTGTCAAGGCGTGTAAGGTCCGTATGTCGATAAGCTTCCTGATACTAGGTAACGGCACATGATTGTTGCTAGGAAATATCGACCTTATCCAGATCTTAAATTTAATTAAAAATTGATTGGAGGGGTGATAAACATGATAAACAAAACATTCAGGAAATCAGGGATATTTATTTTTTTTGCGATATGGCTTCTCTTTGGTCATTCTTCTGCTTTAGAAACTCCTGAACTTGGTGTATTTCCATTTATGGTCGTAAGTCCAAATCGAAATTTGTTACAGGAGATCGACCTTAATAAAGGCACAGCTGAATTGCTGGTGGAGAGACTGAATGAAGAAGGCCGAGTACAGGCAAAGCTCTTGAAATGGCCAGAGAAAGGAGAGTTTTCGTTTTCCCAGAGAGTCAGTTTTAACTCCTTATCCGCTGAGGCTCGCAACTCAAATGTTCAAGGTTTTATCGTGGGCGCAATAACAACTTTTAACATGGAAACAGAGGAGAGAAAGAGCAAATTGATAGATACGGTGATGGATAAAATAAAGGAACGGTTGCCAGTCGAAGGAGAAGTGAAAATAAAAAGTGCAGAAGCCAATGTAAGACTGGAAGGAGCACTCATAGATACAATCAGCCAGGAAGTTTTAGTTCAACTCAAGGCTGAAAGCCAAAAAAAGGCCCGGAAGTATAGCGGATTAGACCTCAAAGGACTGGGCAATGTTAGCTTTAAGACGAGCGAATTTGGTGACTCTTTGGTGGGAAAGGCTACCAAAGATGTTTTAAAAAAGATTTCCAATCAGGTTGGAAATGTCACTGCAGAAATTTCTCATGGGAGGGTAACACCTGAACCTCGGGATAATGCGCCTCAAGGATTGGCTCTTACTAAATCCCAGTATGTGAATCACATTGAGCGTGCGGCAAATCAATGGATTGAGGTTGAAGTGTATAATACAGGAACTTCCTCTGATAAATTTCATCTCACAGCAGAATCACCGCCGGATTTGCCCATTGGATTTCTAGGATCAGGCTCGATAGATTCTCCATGTGAACTCCCTGCTGGAGAGTGGAAGAAAGTGCGTTTAGTCGTGATGGCTGCAAAAGCATCGAAGTCAGATTACGAAATACCTGTACATCTTTACACGATTGCCGATGATAAAACTTCAAATTCAGAGCGCAAACAATATCATGACCAGGCATCAGTAGTCCTGAAGGTCGCTTCCCCAAAATTGCAGCTGAATATAGAAATGATTAAGGACAATCCGGCTACACTTGGACAGACTTATCGGATTACGAATCATGGAGATATTTTGGGAGACTTCAGTATTCACATTCCTTCTGAATTCAAGGATAAGATTAACATTGAGCCATCTATTAACCTCCTTCCATTACTCCCTGGAGGAAGTGTTGAAGTCACTTTTGCCCCACGTTTAAGCCTGGAATTCACTAAACTCGAGGCAAAAGCAATGCTGACCGCTGCTTTCCATTACCAGACGCTCCCTTTAATCTTTGAAGTTCCAAAAGGTAAAAAAGTATTTTTAGTCAAGGGATTAAGTCGAAAATCTTATGTTGCTGATACGGAATACTGCACCAATATAGGTGATGAGGATGTGCCGATAGAGGGGCCTATTATTACTGAACCAGAAGAACCTGAAAAGAAGAAATACCCCATTTGTGATCAGATTCCTTTGCTTGAGCAATATATTGAACAGGCTAAAAAATTACGGGATCTTTATAATGAATTAAAGAATGAAGCAAAAAATGCGGCTGAATTGGATAAAATGGTCCAGGAAAGATTACAGGAGTGGTCGAAGGAAAAGTATAAGGGCAGTAAAACATACGAACCAGGTGAAACAATTAAAGCTGGACACTACAGACCATGTACCGACCCAATGAAAATAAACTTGATAGATTTCTGTAGCCATTCCTTTCCTTTCCCTTTATGTGTTGTACTGAACGATGCAGCTCGTGCCCATGAAGAGCAGCACAGAACAGACGCTTTGGCAGACTCATTTAAGAGGAGACTATATTGTGATAGATTAGATGCGAAAGAGTCTGCACAGATTGCAGGAGAATGGGAGGTAAACGCCTATAATGCAGAAATCCAGAAGTTAAGAGAGGCCCTTGAAGCAGCTCAGAGAGATTGTAACGGAGGTGGTAGCTCACAAGGATTTCTAAACTTACCTCAAAATCGTCAAAATGGTTTTATTTTTCCACGCGAATTATTTCCCGCTGCTTTTCGACATAAGGAAGACTCTTCGTGTTTAATACAGATTATTCACCAAAAAGATGTAAAAGTTCCGCTGGCAAAGGAAGCAGGATATTATATCGCTGCTACCTTTTCTCTTCCTTATGGCCGGGATATCTATACTCCTCATGATACACGAATATTATTAAACGGTCATCTCATAGAAGAGATTTCAAATGCCATTCCAGAGGGAACATATGTCTGGCCAATTGATCGGCGGATCCTCAATCAAGATGGGAAGAATACAATCTCTACTAAAATTGAAGGAATAAACGAAGCAGACTATATTCTGGCCAATAAATTTAGCCTTATTGCTCCAGTAACTCAAATGGACCCAATATTTGTTGTGGCCTCTTCCCAAGAGGAAGCAGATAGACTATCTGTAGATCTTCCTTACATCAATCATAATCGTCCAGATTTAGTTATTTTAGCAAACTCTATCCACGATCTTCCTAGAGATCCTGAACCTGGGCAGAAAATTCGCTTTAATGCCACCATAATGAACATAGGAGTAGAGTCTGCCCCATTGAGCAGTCTTCATGTGTTGACTAGCGATCCCACACAAAAAAAGCCTGAAGAGCTGAATTTGAATGAAGGGATTGCACTGGTCTTTAAGCAAAAGATTTCGAAACGTTTTCATGTCACTGAATTGATAGAGCCAATATCCATACCTGCACTCCAGCCCAGCGAAAGAGTTGAGTTACCTATAGAAGTCATTTATCAGACAGGAAAAGTTACCCGTTTGTACCTAGTCTCAGATATTGAAAGAGGAGACTTTGATCCATCAAACAACATTATGACCTTAACACTTGTTTCGCAAGATTTTGTTTCTCCTCTTGCAGGCATTGACTGGCCGCAAATGATGCATGTACCCATTTTAATGCGGATCATTGACCTGCCTAAAACACCCACAGTGAATAGCATGGTCGCTGCTCAATTGAGTAGCTTGATTGATAAATTTCCTTATTTAATGGACTTAAAAGAATTCAGAGACTTGATCTTTTAATTGTACAGGATATCGTGACGTGGGAGAAACTAACACATTAGAAGAACCATCGAAAAGAAGATATCCTCCCTATTAACAGTGAATTAGGACTGGCACCACTGGCCGAGCTCAAGCCGGCGAAGCAGCGATAACGCATGACAAATATCATGGTAATAATGTTTTAAATCATTAGAGTTTGAAATCTTTTTTTGCCCATTCCTTTCAAATATTCCAGGCCCCAACATTTCGAGAACGTAAAAAAATTATCCTTAGGAATGTTTTCATTGGGGGAAATGATGATAAGAAAATCTTACAATAAGCTACTGCCGCGACTAAAAGGAAACGAGTAACAAAAAATGTCACTCTGTCGTCCATCCATCGCTAGATTAGAGGAGAGAGATAGCCTTTAGAGGTGAGACAATTTTTGTAAAAATCACCTCGTTATTCCTCCCATACGGTGATTGACGCTCCCTGTGATGTCTGAGAACATAAATGGCGATTTTGATCGAAGTGAGAGATTTATACAAATGACGGAAAAAATGAAGAGAAAAATATTGCTATCCAAACGTCACTTTTAAACGAATGGCCCGATATGACAAAAAATGTCGATGATTCTGAATCTGGAAGACCGTGCGAATTAGTCCGATCAAGGAGCATCCATGGCGTCGAATCTGGGTGAACTTCTGATCCAGGAGAAACTGCTGGATAATAATCAGCTCAAAAATGCTGAGGATTACCATAGAAAAAACGATGTCGGAATAGGGACAGCCATAATCAGTTTGGGATACCTTTCCGAAGAGGAGATGGCTCAGGCCCTCAGCCGTCAATTAGGCTATCCATATATTAACCTTGACCAGTTCGAGGTCTATCCTGATGTGATCAACCTCATTCCAATTGAGATCGCAAAAAAATATTTGATCATGCCTATCCATCGTATCCGCTCTTTCCTGACCCTTGCCATGGTCGATCCCACTGACTTGGATATCATTGAAGATGTTAGATTCCGGACGGGTTTGAGCATTCAGCCTGTTATTGCTTCGGAATCAGGCATTATGAATGCCATCTCCAAATATTATGGATCATCTGACGCTCTGCGAGTGAAACAGATTGTCGATGAGATCGAACAGGCAGAGGATACCAGCGTCAACATCATTGAAGAAGAAGAGGAAGATTATGATATCGAAGAGCTTGTGAGTTCGACCGAAGAGGCACCGATCATTACTCTGGTGAACACCATTTTCATAGATGCCATAAAGAAGGGGGCCAGTGATGTCCATTTTGAACCTTATGAGAAAAATTTTCGTGTGAGATACCGGCTGGATGGAACATTACACGAAATGATGAATCTGGTTCTCAAGTTTAAGAATCCTGTCACATCCCGGGTGAAAATCCTCTCTAATATGGATATCGCCGAGAAGAGGTTGCCGCAGGACGGACGAATCAAGATGAGAGTGAAACTGGAAAATGGTGACAAGAAAGACGTCGACATGCGTGTTTCCAGTGTTCCTACCATTTTCGGGGAGAAAGTCGTGGTGCGAATCCTGGATAAATCTATGCTCAAGCTGGATATGACCAAGCTGGGCTTTGAACAGGAATCGCTCGAAGTATTCAAACGCAATATCATCAGACCTTGGGGGATCATTCTGGTCACCGGCCCTACAGGGAGCGGAAAAACAAACACGCTTTATTCAGCCATATCCAACTTGAACTCCATGGAAAAGAATATCATGACGGCTGAAGATCCTGTCGAGTTTTACATGCCGGGAATCAATCAGGTCAACATTAAAGATGAAATAGGATTGAGCTTTGCCAATTCCTTGCGGAGTTTCTTACGGCAGGACCCAGATATTATGCTGGTGGGAGAGATGAGGGATTTTGAAACTGTGGATATCGCCATCAAAGCCGCCTTGACAGGACACCTGGTGTTCTCAACAGTTCACACCAACGATGCTGCCAGCACAATCCTCCGATTGGTCAACATGAATATCGAGCCCTTTTTGATCGCGGATTCAGTAGTTCTTGTCGTTGCCCAAAGACTGGTCAGGCGCTTGTGCCAGAAATGCTGCACAAAGCACAATCTGACTCCTGAGGCCCTTGCTGACATCGGATTTACTGAGGAAGAAGCATCAAAAGTGAAAGTCTACAAGCCAGTCGGCTGCAATGCCTGTCACAACACCGGATACAAGGGACGGACCGGTCTGTTTGAGGTTATAGAGGTGACAGATGAAATCAGGGATCTGATTCTAACTCGGGCCCAGTCTAAGGATATAAAAAAGAAATCCATGGAGAATGGGATGATCAGCTTGAGAAGAAGTGGTCTTCTTAAAATAATGGAAGGTATAACCTCGGTTGAAGAGGTTTTAAGAGAAACCGTAAGGGATACGGAGGTTTAAAATGGGCATAACAATTCAAGAATTACTGCAAGTTGCAGTTGAGAAAGATGCAAGTGATTTACATATCACGACTCACATCCCCCCGCGCATAAGAATACATGGATCGCTGGTTTCACTGGATTATCCACCGCTTTCACCCGCTGAGACGAAGAGTCTTGTTTACAGCCTTTTGACAGACAGGCAGAAAAAGCAATTCGAGGAGAAGTTCGAGTTGGATTTCTCTTTTGGAATCAAAGATATGGGCCGGTTCCGCGGGAATATATTTATGCAGAAGGGAGCTGTAGCAGCAGCGTTTCGCCGGTTTCTCCCTATAATGTGGAGCTTTTCTCAACTCGGTATTCCTCAAAGGCTTGGCAAATTGTGTTACTTACCGAGAGGATTGGTGCTTGTAACGGGTCCAACAGGATGCGGGAAGTCCACGACACTGGCATGTTTGATTGATCATATCAATAAAGAAAGAGGTGTGCATATTGTGACCATTGAGGATCCCATCGAATATTTTTTCACACCTAAAAGAGCTATCGTCAACCAGAGAGAGCTGTTCGTGGATACCCTTTCTTATGCCAATGCTCTCCGTTCAGTTCTGCGAGAGGACCCAGATGTCGTCCTTGTTGGAGAGATGAGAGATTTGGAGACGGTCGAAGCGACTCTTCGAGTTGCCGAGACAGGGCATTTGACTTTCTCAACACTTCATACCAACTCTGCGGCAGAGACGATTTCGAGGATTATCGACATTTTCCCATCTCAATATCAAGCGCAAGTCAGGATCATGCTGTCTATGAGTCTAGAAGCTGTGATCACCCAGTCTCTCCTGCCTCGAGCAGATGGGAGAGGGCGGGTGCTGGCAATGGAAATTCTCATCCCAAACCCAGCCATCAGGAACCTCATCCGTGAGAATAAGGTTCATCAGATCTACTCTTCCATGCAGATGGGACAGGAAAAGTTCGGGATGCAAACTTTCAACCAGTCATTGGCCAGCCTGTATTTTAAAAAAGCTATAACTCTTGAAACGGCTATGAATGTGACACCTAAGCCGGAGGAGTTAACCGATATCCTTCAGCGGAGAGAAGGACTCAAAGTGACCTCTGAGACATTCTCTCCAGGGCAAATGAGAAAATAGAAAGGGGAAAAGAAATGCCAACATTTCAATGGAAAGGAAAAAATCGTTACGGTGATGTGGTCGGAGGGGTCCGAGTGGCCCGCAGTGTTGATGACCTATCCAGAGCACTGCAGCGCGAACAAATCCAGGTCATGGACATCTCCACCAAAAGGAAAGCAATCGAGATTCCTTTTCTCCAGAGACAAAAAGTGAGGCTGAAAGATTTGGCAATCTATAGCCGACAACTCTCTGTACTGATAGACGCTGAGCTTCCATTGATTCAGAGTCTAAACATCTTAGCCGAGCAGACAAAGAATAAATACTTTAAACGTGTGATCAAGGACATCAGAGCAGATGTGGAAGCGGGATCCACCTTGAATCAGGCCAAACGAAAGTTTCCTAAAGTTTTTGATGACCTGTACTGTAACCTGGTGGCATCGGGAGAACAAAGTGGTTCTTTGGATGTGATGTTGAGACGGTTAGCCGAGTATTTAGAGAAAATCGTGAAATTGAGAGCACAGGTCAGACAAGCTATGATCTATCCGACCGCTGTTTTAACCTTCGCTGTGGTGGTTGTTATTTTCATGCTGTGGAAGGTTATTCCAGTGTTTGCATCGATTTTTTTGGAGCTGGGCGCGCAGCTGC
>Ga0111227_1087_pt1 | contig 10222 bp, 11 predicted proteins | sample DeeMarSWOR152_54_FD_80391 | JGI IMG/M metagenome (GOLD analysis project Ga0111227, IMG submission 80391) | candidate division WOR-1 bacterium DG_54_3 | reverse complement strand
GTCTGGGAGTTTTCGGTCTTACATCAATCACCATCAGCCGGAGAACTAAAGAAATCGGAATTCGTAAGGTTCACGGCGCGTCTGATTTCAGTGTATTAATGCTTCTTTCTCGTGAGTCAGTGGGTTGGGTGTTGATGGCAAATCTGATTGCTTGGCCTGCCGCTGTATTTGCCATGAACAAGTGGCTGCAGAATTTCGCTTATAAGATCCGTCTTTCACCGATTATATTTCTGATGGCAGCTTTATTCATGCTATTAGTAGTCCTGTTGACAACCTGGATTCAAACCTGGCAAGCAGCCCGTGCCAATCCAGTGGATTCACTTCGATATGAATAGCTACCAAAAAACCAATTTTTAAGAGAAGTTATGAAAAGGCATTTAATTCTAATCTCACTTTTTTCTCTATTCCCTATATTAGTTTATTCACAGTCATCAATAAACGCTGAGGATATTGTTGATAAAATCAATAATGGTGTGGAAGTAAACTATGAGAACATTACTATAATAGGTAAACTCTTTTTTACTGCGATTGAAGACGTGATGCAGGATAAAGATAAGCCATGGTCGGGTCTTCCTAGACTTTATATTTGTCATGTAAGAATTCCGGTAAAATTCTATAATTGTCTGTTTAAGGATGATGTGGTAGGTCATATTCATAAGGGTAGAGAGGAAATGTATAAGACTGTTTTTTATGATGAAGTCGTATTTGACGGTTGCCAATTAAACGGTGGATTTTCATTCTGTCATTCCGATTTTAGGAAGAGAGTCCCACAACCTTTTTCTAGCTTTTTCCGTATTTAAGTATTAGTCAATTGGTGCGTACGCATATTTTAAACCTCCCAAAGGAGTCGATGATGTTCAAGAGTAAAAAGGGTGACTTTAGGCTTCAACTCGTTCTGACATTATTGCTCACGATTTTAGCCAGCTGCAAGGTGAATGAGTCAAAGACAGCCGGAGGGCGGATCATGTATTTACCGACTCGCTCTGCCCCTCTCTTGGATGTAGCCATGACCTTGCTGTAGACATTGAAACCCATGTGGTGCCTGCGGAGGATCTTCTCGATAAGCGTAAAGCCGACCAGCCTTTTTTGGAGAAGCAGGGAGAAGACCTCTTGGGTGAAGATTTGCTTCTTACAGTTGGTGAAGGAGTTTTAATACATTTTCCTTCGTCATCATTTTTATATCGGAAGCTCTCTCCATAAAGGGGCGGACATCCTCGACAGCTCTGCGCCAATCGATGACATTCAATTTTTCCGCAAGAATCGAAGCCCAATTCCTTTGGCTCACCTCCGGACCATTCCAACCTGTCTGAATCAATGCGTTTTTTAGAAATTCGATGTTGGGTTTCGGCCAGGAGGGATCGGATAAGTACCAAAAAATGTCATAGAGGTCACGGCCCTTGATATGGGAACGAGCCAGCAGAGCATGAAGCTTTCCGCTCAAAAGCGATGCTTTGCCATAGTGCAGAATATTTGAAATAATATACCGGCGAATGACAGAGGTTTCTGTTTTTCCCCCGGCGGGAGGATTACTGTCCAGTTCAATTTTGACCGACAATTTGGAGGAGTTCTTCCCATTTCATGGAATCAATATGCCAAATATGTCCTATAATTGCAATGGAATGGAAAACATTAGTGTAGACAGGAGTTAAACTCCTCCACAGCTTCCAGAATTACCAGAAGAGAAAAAGTGATAAATAAAATCAAAAAGCGTGACTGTCAGCCGGCAGCAAGATAAGAGCTTAATCCATTAATCGCTTTCCATCATATTTGGTGTAAACAAAACTATAAGGATCTTTTTCCGCAGCTTCAAGTTTAAGTGTTTTAGAGCTGTTATAAAAGGCAACAAGTTCATCTCTTGTAGGTTCTCGTGATAAAAAGTCTGCCAGCTTGTCCAATTCCTCCAACTCTTGTTCCGATGTTTCTTCGTATTTTTTTTGCTTTACAAATTGATAGGTGGAACGCTTCGGTGTACTATACCCCGCCAGACCGTGATTCAATAGACTGAAAAAATCCCAGAGGAGCTGCGACCTGATATGGGATCGACCATCCTGTGGCTCTTCAAAATATTGATCCGGATTGAAATTCTTGTCGCTCCTCATTTTTTTCCAGGCCTCATAGGCATATTCAAAATGTTTTTTTGGCAGATGGAATCCAACTTCTATACCGCTGGAAGCTTTGAGGAACGTATCGTTTGCATCAAGGATCCTCCATTTCTTCTCGCTCTTGTCCCAGTATTCGCATACCCAGTGTTCTATGTAGTGGTTAGCAGAAAGCTGCCTGTTTAGAAAAGCAGTAATGTTTTCTTTCCACTTCTCGGGATTATTCAATAGACTGCTAGCCCATCCCTTTTCTCGTGCTACATTCATCCAGAACTCAAAAAAATGTTCTTCATTTGACGAAATATCTTTGAAATAACCTGCACGTAATCTAGCAGGTATTTTCTTGTATCTGAGCAGCCCCGCAAGAAAATGCGACTCTGACATACATGCTCCGATTAGCCGTTGCTCAACCGGGCGGTTGTCATACAGGTTAAAAGGCTCGGTATCTTTTAAAGCCTTCAACTGGTCATACATATTAAATCGAAAATATCCCTGGCATTGTATCAATTGAATCTGGCTTTACCCCCGAAGTCAAATTAAATGTGTGCTATACGGATTGATTTATCCTATGCGGTTTAAAACGTCCTCTGCATTCAAACGGCATATTTTCCATATTTTGTCGAATTCAGCTGATTCTCTCTGATCTCTTCGACCCAGGAATTCTTGCAGTTGTATTCTAATTTTTTGCGTAAATTGCCTGTCTATATCAGGATTGAAAGCCTTCTCACCCGCAAGCCTGCTCGAGCCCTGCACATCGAAGGCCTGGCTCTTGATATTTCGGCATCCACCGATAAAAAGGAGTCGTCCCAGCGGTGTGGCTGCGGGTGGAACTCCTAGAGAGCGGATGCTCAGGCAATCTCTTGTCGCCTTGTGCAGCTCACTCTCCATTTCCCAGACAATATCGGTAATAAGGGAAACGAAGATCATTCCCCTGGGCTCAATGGCTCCTCCGATCATTTCAAAAACATCTTCAGCACAGCGGCCAAGCCGACTCAAAATAACAGGGTTTTCGCTGCCAAAATCAGCCCGGTCCGAATAATGGATATCAAACCATCCTTGGATGTTCTGAGAACGATTCCCTTTGCTGTAGATACCTTTGATCAAAGGTCTATCACTGGTTTTGCCATCATCGTTTTTCAAAAAGAGAGAAATATCGAAATGTCCGACTCTGCGCTTGGGCCGGAATTGGAGTTGGGTCGTGTAAGCCTGTATCTTCCTGGAGTGAAGAAGCTTCAGCGCTTTATCCATCCGTAGCCCAAAATTCCCAAGAAATCAAGACCGCCTTTGCTTTCGAATATATTCATCCAGGTCTTCTTTGATAAATAAATATTCCTTCCCAAGTTTATAGTATGGAATTTTTTTCTCCTGCACCCATCTTCTTAAAGTAACCGGAGATTTGTCCAAATATTGCGCTGTGTTTGTTATATCTAACCACAGTCTAAAATCGTCCATGTATTGGCTTATAAATAGGAGTTCGATTCCGACAACCTTGCCTTCCGAATCAAGATCAACATTGCAGTAATCAGATACAGGTACAGTTTTACTTATTTTCTTGTTTGATAATTTTATATAACTTGCATCTGCTTTTCGATCAAATGAAATCTTCATTTTTTCCTCCATGCAATTCGAGAATTGCCATAAGAATTTCCTAATTCACTAACATAGCAGTTATTATTATTTTAATATTTTTCTTTTTAACGTATGTAATCCTGACTTTTTTTCCTTTATCGACTTCCTTCACAATGTTAATTTCTCCTCGTCTTCCAGGATATGAAATATCCGGAGATTTCAAAACATCTTCAAGTTCTTTTTCTGAAATATTCCTTTCTTTCATTCTAGATTTTGCATGCATAGTCAATATGTAATCTTTTCTTATCATTAATAACTTTTTTATATCATTTATTATCATATATTGTCAAATTATAGTTTTATTATGCATATTTGTTAAATTGCCATTTTATCCCTCTTTTAAAGCGCTGATACGTTAATTCTATTTTCAAGCTCTTGAAAAAACTGGAAACAATCTTTTGAAACTCCTGAAGTGGGGACTTTCGAGAGCAGTACAGTGAAGACTGGAGGGTCAATGGCCACAAAATCGCAACAATTCGCCGAAACCATTGCGGTTGCTAAAGGCTCTTATCGAGACAAGACTTTAATCTCATTCATGCCGCAGGGAATCCACCGGATTGGCTGTGGCGGCCTTGACAGTCTGATAGCTGACGGTTAATAGGGAAACCACAAGGACAGCAAGACCGGAAACGATAAAGATCCACGCACTCAAATCGATCCGGTAGGCAAAACTCTGCAGCCATTTGTTGATAATGGTATAGGCCAGAGGCAAGGCAATGAGATTTGCCAGCAGAATCAGACCAATAAAATCTTTTGAAAGAAGTGCAACAATATCTAATGTCCCTGCACCCAACACCTTCCGGACCCCAATTTCCTTGACTCTCTTTTCTGCAGAAAACATGACCAGCCCAAATAATCCAAGAATGGATAAAAATAAAGCAATATAGGTAAACAATGTTATGGCTCTGTTCAATCTCTTTTCAGACCGATAAAGGGTATCCACTTCATCATCAATAAAAGAATATTCAAAAGCAAAACCAGGTGATATGTCCTTCCATTGATTTTCAATGGATTGAATCGCCCGAGACATGTGCTGTGAGTCGATTTTAACCGAGATAAAACGCATATCCTGTGAATCCCATCGAATGGCCAAAGGCTTGATTCGCTGGTGCATGGGAACAAAATGAAAGTCTTTCACCACCCCGATGATGATGCCTTCTCTATGATGGTAGCCAAAACGCTTCCCTATGGGTTCATCCATCTGCATCAACCGGACAGCCGTTTCATTGACGATATATGCCTGGGTCATATCCGAAGGAAAATCCCTCGAAAAATTCCTCCCTTTGATGAGTGGTATGCCATAGAGGTCAAGGAAATCATGATCCGCTCTCAGATTATGAAACAAAATTCTTTCGCCTTCTTCCTGTCCATCCCATACAGCATAATCCCCGGACCGGATGTTGGTGGGCAGCCAGGAGGAAACCGATACCCCTTTAATGGCAGATTCTTTTTTCAATTCAGCGGTAAAAACATCGATGCTTTCTTTGATCTCTTCATTATCATCGACAACGGGCAGAGCCACGATAGTATCATTCAATTGTCCAAGATTTCTCTCCATGATGAAACCGACCTGACGGTGAATGGTGATCGCCGAAACGATAAGCACTGTGGAAACGACAAATTGAATGACAACCAAAGTATTTCTAGACAATCCTGATTTTTTTTCTCCTGCGAATGGTCCTGACTTTAAATGCGAAATGGCTTTGTACGAAGACATATGAAGAGCCGGATAATACGCAGAAAGAAAACCGATCATACAGACCAGAACAATGACACTGGCGAGGATATTCATTTTTTTCAAAAGAGCGAATTCAATATCAGTGCCGATCATGGTATTGACAAAAGGCATGGTAAAATACAACAAAATAAGGGCAAGAACAAAAGCGATCGTTGTGGTCAAAAAAGCCTCTATCATAAACTGCTGGATCAAACGTTTTCGGTTGGCGCCCACAACTTTACGGATGTTGATTTCTCCGGCCCTGGAAGAAAAGCATGCTGTGCTCAGGTTTATGTAATTGAAACAGGTAATGATAACAATGAGCAGGGCAATACCTGCAAAAATATAGATGTATTTCATGTGGCTGTTTTGGGCCAATTCACCCGGAATATTGCCGCCGAGATGTATCTTGGTAAGGGGCTGGAGGAAGTAGTGGTAATCTTTCATGGACGGGGGCGTACTTTCGACTATGTGTTTCTCCATGACTTTCTCGAATTCGAGAGGATCTGTTTCTTCTCTAAGCTGGATGTAGGTTTGATAATCCATGCTGGTCCACCGGTCCATGTAAACCGCATCTTCACCGCGGAGGGTACGGAGAGATTGAAACGAAGCGAGAAAATCATAAGTGAAATGCGTGTTTTCAGGCACATTTTTGCAGATACCGGTAACCTGAAAATCCAATTTATCGTTGAAACAGAGTGTTTTTCCTAGGGGATTCTCACCGGCAAAATACTTACCTACCGCTTCCTCTGAAATGACCACGGATAAAGGATGACGGAGGGCGGTCTCCGGTTGACCTTTGATGAATGGAGTTGAAAACATAGTCAAAAATTCCGGATCGACAAAGTAGAATTTCTCCTCAGAAAAAACATGATTTCCATGAGAAAGGGATACCCCTCTGGGGAAACCGTCGATTCTTACGGCCTGCTCCACATCTGGAAATTGTTCTTTAAGAAACGGGGCCAAGCGTGCGGATGTCCAGGTGATTTTATCCGTGTTCATATATTCCATTGGCCATTGACTGATGATGCGGTAAATATTTTCTGCATTCTTGAAGTGCCGGTCGTAGCTGAACTCGTATTGAATCAACATCAAAATGAATACAGAACACATAATCCCTATGGAGAGTCCGGCAATATTGATGGAAGAAAAGACTTTTTTTCTCTTAAGGATACGAAGCGCGATCTTAACGTAATTTTTGATCATGGTTACTCCCCAACTCATTAGACACTTTTGTTGATAGTGACTCCATAGGCATTGTCTTGAAGCTTCCAAACACCGATGAGGATGGCTTCTAATCGCGTGATGATGTCCATATCCACTCCTAATATTGGACTCCAATAGTAAGACGTACAAAACACCAAAAGGTTTATTGGATTCCAATAAAATTTTAGAAAAGCAGGAAGAATGGAGACGCCTTACCTAGTCACCAATTTTTTTCTGAACGCCTTGCATTCAGAGTCTTCCGTATTTCATTCATACCGCAGCGAATCGACTGGATTGGCTGTTGCGGCTTTGGTGGATTGGAAGCTTACTGTCAGCAGTGCAATAGCCAGAACGAGAATGCCGGACAATGCAAACGTCAAGATGTCGGGACGGATGCGGTAGGCAAAATTCTGAAGCCATTTGTCCATGAAATAATATGCAATAGGCCAGGCGATAAGGTTGGCCACAAGCACCCATTTTGTGAATTGTTTGGATAACATTAGGACAATTCCTGTAACAGAAGACCCGAGTACTTTGCGGATACCGATTTCTTTGGTCCGGCTTTCTGCCGTAAATGAAGCGAGTCCCAACAGCCCCAGACACGCGATGAACAATCCCAGAAAAGTAAAGATTCCGAATACTCTGCCGACCTGCTCGTCAGCATCGTACTGCCGGTCAAAATCCGTATCCAGGAAGAAATGCTCAAAGGGATGATTAGGAAAGACTGCCTTCCATTGAGGCTCAACAAAGGCTAGAGTTTCCTTCAGGTTGGTGATATCTATGGAGAGAGTGATAAACCGGAAAGTCCACGGTAAAAACTCCATGACCAGAGGTTCTACCTTGCTTTGCAGACCGCGGTAATGGAAATCTTTCGTTACCCCTATTACCGGGTTTATCCGGCGCCCATGTCCTGTTTGGAGACGCTTTCCGAGCGCTTCTTCGGGACTGCTCCAGCCAAAGGCTTTGACAGCTGCTTCGTTGATGAGGAAAGCTCCCATAAAGTCAGTGCTCATCCCTTTTTGAAAGGCCCGTCCAGCCACGATTTCTATTCCATAGTTTGGAATAAAATCATCATCAAAATACATATGGTACATCGACTGGTTTTTTGGGTCATCCTCTCCGACCAGTCTGATGCCAAAATTAGAGACTCCTCGCCCCGGCACGCTGGAGGAAACCGTGGTACCGGTTATAGAGGGATGTTTGGAAAACACGTCTTTCACAGATTCAAAATTCTTCTGAATGTTGATTCCTCCCCGTAAGGGAAGAACGAGCTTCTGTTCTTTTTCGAATCCTAAATACTGATTCTTCATGAAGTTAAACTGTCTGTACATAGTCACTGTTCCGATAATCAGGACAACAGATATGGCAAACTGAAAGACCACAAGAACAGTCCGCATGGCGACACTGCGAACACCAGTCCCCATGCTTCTTTTGAGGGTAAGAGCTGGCCTGAAGGCAGAAAGAACGAACGCAGGATAAAGTCCAGCGGCCAGCCCCACAAGAATTGCGCCTCCGATCAGTGAACTCAACACGCCTGGCTTCAAAAGCTCATCGAAGCTCAAAGATACGCCGGTTAGATTATTCAAGAGAGGTATCGCAAATCTAGCTGTTACCATCGCTAATCCTAACGACAAGAATGCAACCAGCAGGGATTCTCCTAAAAATTGACCGATAAGCTGAAGCTTTTGAGCCCCCACAACCTTACGCAGGCCCACTTCTTTGGCTCTGTTCGCCGCGCGGGCGGTGGAAAGATTCATGAAGTTCAGACAGGCAATGAGGAGTATAAAGAGCCCGACAAAGGAAAAAATATAGATATAAGTGGGATTCCCTGGAGGTTCGGCTTCGTAACTGCAATGAGAATGGAGATGGATGCTGGATATCGGCTGCAGGGAATAATGGTGCAAAGATCCCCAGCTCTTCAACGTTTCGCCCACATATTTGTCCGCGATTCGGCTAATCTCTTGGGAGAACTTCTCCACATTCACTTCCGGTTTAAGCTTGATATATGTAAAAAACATGGTTGAATACCAGTTGGTCATCTCATTCCAGTCGGCGAGCGTTTCTAAGGAAGCAATTAAATTGTACTTCATATGCGTGTTTTCCGGAGAATTAGCCACAACACCCGTTATCTCAAACTCTCTCGCATTGATTTTCAGAGTTTTTCCCAGGGGATTGGAGCTGCCGAAATATTTATGAGCCATTCTCTGCGAAATCACCAGAGTATTTGGGCGAGTCAAGGCTTCCTGGGGATTTCCCTGAATAAACGGAATAGTGAATATATCCAACAGTTCCTGGTCCACGTACATGAAACGGCCTTCGTAAAAGGATTTCTCTTCCCTCTTGACCAGTCGGGCGCTACTCCGTAGAATGCGGGCTGCATGTTCGACCTGGGGATAATCGGTCTTTATGGCAGGAGCCACAGTGGGCGAGACGAGAGCGAAAACCCTGTTTGCGGTTTGGGTGCGGATGTCTACATGGATCCGATAGATTCTTTCAACATCCTTATGGTAACTGTCATAACTCAATTCATGGAGGACATAGATAAGAATGAGGAGACAACAAGCCATCCCGATAGCGAATCCGGCAATGTTGATAAAGGAATATCCTTTGTGCCTTTGGAAATTTCGCAAGGCGATTTTTAGATAGTTTTTTATCATGTTCTCTTATGGTCACGCCGTAGGCATTGCCTTTGAGTTTATAAACTGCTAAAAGAATAATTTCCTCTGCCCTGGATAAGAGTATCATTTGGCACCTCGTTTATTTGTATCCAAAAGGCATTTATATATATAGACGTCGAAAATCCAAAAAGGTTGACGAAAACTTCTCATCTTGTTTTCTGGATGATAGTGATGGGGGGGCAGGTCTTGCTTTTTGCCTCAAAAAAAAGACAAGGTAGTGATTTGATTTATCAAGCCCGCCTGCAAAAGATGTAGGGGCTTGATTTGTCAAGCCCACCTGCGGGATTTCTTTAATGGAGATAGAATCTATTTATTCACCTCTACCGTTTGGTCTGCTGCGCACATAAAATTAGAGGGCGTAGCTGATAGGATACTAGTCAAAGGTTTCAGATGGGGCGCGAGGAGAGCTCCAGCCATTGGTCAGACGGAGAAGGTTATGCCTAAACTTGAACTCAAAAGCCTCACACTCCTTATTGAGGACAAAAGAGCGTTAAATCTGTTCAAAGAAGCTATCAAAATGAGAACAAGGTACAATCAAGCAGTATTAGAGGTTCGAGATAACGGCAAAGTCCTTGCGGTATTCAAATTGTCAGGGTTGCAACCGCGGGAGATTCGCTCATCATGGAAAGTCGAGGAGGCCGAGAGCGTCCTTTTTACATTCGATAAAGTAGAGAAGTAAATTTACTACAATGAATTCTCTCTAAGCGGATTTAGCGAGGGCTTCTACTAAGTTCGTTCAGATAAGAGATTCAAGGCCTTGCTGAAAAAATGGGCTTGGAATAATGATCAACTAACCTGGATTATTCATAAAAAATGCCGATGCTTTTTATTATTACAGCAATATCAGGAAGTTATCCTGATATTGCTGTAGATCATGATAAATTATTTTTCAA
>Ga0111227_1086_pt1 | contig 10244 bp, 5 predicted proteins | sample DeeMarSWOR152_54_FD_80391 | JGI IMG/M metagenome (GOLD analysis project Ga0111227, IMG submission 80391) | candidate division WOR-1 bacterium DG_54_3 | reverse complement strand
TTACCAACTTGGAGGTTCTTTTTCATGACTATGAACCTTTCCCCATGCACCAAAGTGGAGGGACATACATGAGAGCGGATCCTGCTCTTGCCAAAGAACTTGTCTGGGCAGGATTCGATATGGTTTCTCGGGCCAATAATCATACCGGAGACTATGGAATACAGGGGATGCGCCTAACTACGAAATACGTGGATGAAGCAGGCCTCCTGGATGCTGGAGTAGGAGATAGCCTGTCAGAAGCTCGCGAAGCAAAATTTCTTGATACTGCAAAAGCCAGAGTAGCATTGATTTCATGCGCTTCAACTTTTCCGGATCATGTGCGAGCCGGAAAATCGCGGGGTGATATTCCTCCCCGTCCAGGGTTAAGTCCTCTCAGGTATTCAACTACCTATGAGGTGACCAAAGAGCAGATGGGAGCCCTTCGACAGCTCCTTGAAAGTCTTGGAATGCGCCTTCCGAAAAAAGATGATGCATTGAGGGCATTTGGACGACGCTTCATAAAGGGAAAAACTCCAGCAATTCTAACCGAAGTAAACAAGGAAGACCTGGAAGAAATTTCTGCCGTAGTCCGAAACGCCAGCCGTTTGGCTGACTACACGATAGTGACAATCCATGCCCATGAAAGTGATAAAGATCGATTTGTTCCGGCGAAATTTTTAATTGCATTTGCCCGGGTCATGATTGATGCAGGAGCAGATGTTTTCGTCGGTCATGGCCCCCACGTTTTACGAGGCATTGAGATATACAAGGGGAAGCCAATTTTTTACAGCCTCGGAAATTTCGTTTTCCAGAATGAAACATTGGATCGGTTGCCTTATGAGAATTATGAACCATACAGGTTGGATTCAAATTCCCATGTGGCTGATTTCAATGACAAACGATATAACCTCGACCGCAGGGGATTTCCTTCAAGACAAGAATATTGGGAGTCGGTTATCGCTGTACCTGCCTGGAACGGAAAGGAGATCGTTGAAATTAAGCTCTACCCTGTCTCACTGGGATTTGGGAAGCCCCGGATAGTCAGAGGGCGCCCTCTGTTCGCCAAAGAAGATCTCAGTAAAAAGATTATTGAAGACTTGGCGCGGCTTTCAAAGCCTTTCGGTACCACGGTTGAATATCAGGATGGGATTGGTATAGTGAAGCTCTCAACTAAAGAAGGAAAGTGATTTTCTGCTTATAGGGCTTTGGTTTATCAAGCCTGCGTTGTCATTGTGAGGAATGGAAGAGATTCCTCACTTTGCTCGGAACAGGCTGCGCAATCTCAGCGGATGCGTTGTCATTGCGAGGAATGGAATGACGAAGCAATCTCACATTATTATTTAAGATTAACAGTCGGCGATTTTCCGTAATAAATTCCGTTGAAAAGGAACTTGAATGTCCCATGAGGTTGAGCTCGCCTTGTAATCTCAGGACCATAAAGAAAAAGTTTGCCTTTGCCTACATTCGCTTCAATGACTGCAATGCCTCCTTCCAAGTAGTACTGTCCCCAGGCCCATCCGCTTCGAAGAGGGGTCTTGCTGTCGAACCAGGCCACCGGTCGCACTCCTTTTAGAGAGGCTTCAGGAAAGAGCTTAAAGACAGGACTTCTGCCAAAAAAGACATCCAATCTCTCCGGTATCCCGTATGCCAGTGGATTGGTGTTATCGACGCGCACTTGAAGAATCGAGCCCGGAACAAAGTATTTATTCACCGGCAAAGGTCTTTCTGTGCCGTCTTCGAGCCGTTCAGCAAGGGCATTAGCTATAGGCAGTCCAGCGTGGTATCCAATACTTGTGGAACTGCTGATAGCTAATAAAGTTCCGCCTTCCTTCAGGAATTGAAGAAGCTGTGGAATTGTCTTATTGACAGTCACAGAGCCAAGGCGTTCGCGGTACTCAGGAGGAACAGCTTCGGGCTTTAGTTGAGGAGAAGAACGGAAACGACCGCCTCCATCGCCACCGCGAGCTCGAGGAATAGCTCCACTGACGAATATAAGCACATCGTATTTACTCGCTAAGTTGCCGTTATCTAAAGTTTTGGGATAGACCACTTCAAAGGGGAAATCAAATTGCTCGAGAATCCACCTTACCCAACCTGAGGGCATTGAGCCCCCGTAGCGATCCCATAGTCCTATGCGTAAAGGTTTTAGACGGAATGCCATTCCTCTAGGCTTGACTCTTATCCCCTCAAAACTCAATCCAGTCTCCATCGCAAGCTTCTTGAGTTTGAGCTCTGTGGAACGCTTTCGAGGAATGTAAATTGTGCCCGGAGGATAACTTTTATCACCGGTCTGAAATGTCTGTTTCAGCCAGTATACCTCCTCTTTGCTTTGCAAAAGACGATTAATAGCGATGAAAGCGTCGTTGACTCTGTGGTCCAAGAAAAATCCTTTTGCATTCTTGCTTCCCGTTATTTTACCTGTTGGGGGAGTAGCGAGGTCCTCAATCTTTTCAAAGGGGCCGTCAAAACCTTCGAGAATCCTATCAAACTCCACCCCCATTTGATAAGTCAATGTCCATCCAGCGTTATCGTAAGGAGGAATGGGTGGACCTCCAGGATACGGGACGTCATCTGGGTGATCCTGCGGTTCGAACATGGAGAGGACATGGGGGCGGAAAGCTTGAGCACATTTGATAACATAAGAGCCTGCAGGATAGGATTTCCCACCAACTTCAAAGTCTTGGGTTGCGCGGAGCACAGTAACGCCATTCTTGATGAGCGCATTCACAAACTTTGTGGCTGTTAAAATGTCGGCCTGGCTGGACGGAAGAATGTAGCCTCTCGGGTCCCGGTTAGCAGGGTCGTAGAGCATCTCGTAATATTTCATTGGATAGCCACGTGATCGACCAAAGCCAGCTACCCCTACTTTGTCTTTTTTTATTTGCTCCTCCACGGCAGAAATCCGCTTTGGATGGATAGTCCAGTGATCACGGCTGCCCCGTTCAACGGAATTTTTCCCCATGAGATAGATGTTAAAAAGGAAGTCCTCACGATGCTTCGAGGCTACATCGAGAATGGCCCGGTCAGCTGTAATCGAGTATTCGACAGACTGACGGAAGTGCCACTTCTGTGGTGCTACAGGATAAGGCAGGTCGTTTTTTGGCAGTTGCCTCTGTGGGAGAAAAGGAATCTCCATAGGAGTTGGGTTTCCTATGGTTTCTGTTAGAATTCCTATCATGTTGTGAAAGTAGACAGTAGTGCGTAGTCCGCCATTCCACCATATTGAATATCCTGCCCCGGATCTCATTGTAGCTCCTGGTTTGTCCTCTGCGACAAATCGGTTGTGCATGGCTGCTCCGACTAGTTCTATTCCCACCGGAACAAGAGGATCGTAGTGATAGTTAAAAGGATCGCGGAAGGGTGGGGCAAACAAAACACATCCAGCAGGACCACTCTGGTGTTGGTTGTATACGATCTGGGGAAACCATTCTCGATAAAAAATCCGGTTAACGGCTTCAGTTTCGGGCTGGGTGACCATGTAAAAATCGCGGTTATTGTCATGTCCGATATACTTTTGATACAGGCAAGGAAGCCCTCTGGAGGACCTTTTCGTCGGTTCTGGTTCCCGCATGTACCAGTTGGACACCAGTTCCATCCCGTCGGGATTTGAGCAGACGGCCAGCAGGATAACATCATCCAGAATTCGAAGCGTTTCTGGGTCGTTTTGGCTTGTCATCTGATAGGCAAGTTCTATCAATTGCTGGGCGCCCAATACTTCGCTTGCGTGTAACCCACCGTCGATCCAGACTACAGCTCGTCCTTCTGCAGCCAATGTTCGAGCCTTCTCTTTGTCAAGACCCTCAGCTAGTGCAAGACGGCGAGAAATCTCTTTATAGTGTTCGAGTTTTTTCTGGTTCTCAGAAGATGTTATAATGGCCATCCACATTGGACGTCCTTCAGCAGTTGTGCCGATCTCAACAAGTGTCATCCGGTCAGATTCTTGGGCCAGTTTTTTCCAGTATGAAGTAAACTGAGTATAGTTAGCCAGGTGATAGTCATCTCCAATGTTAAATCCGAAATGCTCTTTTGGGGTTGTAATCTTGTTCTGGGCCATTGTGGGAATGGCCAAAAGCGCAACGAACAAAAAAAGCGATAAAAAGAGTCTAGTATTACGCATGGATCCCTCCTTATTTCTGTCAAGTAAAAAATTTTTTTCTATAATTATGCGATTTTTACAGATATTTCGCATACTCTGTATCGTAAGAGAGCTCGTAGGTAGAGAATTAAAAAAATTGACACATTACTTTAACAAAGGGAAAATTTGTTGTCAAAGGATAAAATAACTATTTTCTCCAAGATGGTTTTGGAATTTCTCCTTCAATTTTTTTATAGCTTTATTCACATCATATTGTTCGAAATAAGCATATTTCAATAATATTCAGTTTAGAGATATATATAAAAAAGTTGAACTTTATCTTTCTTTGAACGTATAATTTCATGATGATATGCTTTGCTATCATAATTTTCTAAAGGAGGGAATCATGCGTTACCGTTTGAGAGCTATTTCGTTATTTATGGCATTATCTATTTTTATTTTTGGATGCGCTCCAAAAGAGAAATTGCCCCGGCTCATCCCGATGGAGGACTTTTTCCGGAATCCTGAACAGACAGGGTTTTCTCTTTCTCCAGATGGTGAGCATTTAGCCCTTATGAAACCCTGGAAAAACCGGCTGAATGTTCACGTTCAGAAAATTGGCCAAGAAGAGGTTAAACGCATAACCAGTGCAACGGAAAGAGATATTGCCGGCTACTTCTGGGCGAATAACAATCGTATTGCCTATGTCCAGGATACAGCAGGAGATGAAAACTTTAGACTTTATGCAGTCAATATCGATGGTTCCGAGTTTAAAGAACTCACGCCATTTGAGAAGGTAAGAGTAGGTCTGATTGATAGACTGAAAAATGATGATGAACAAATGTTGATTCAGATGAATAAACGTGATGCCCGGGTGTTTGATGCTTACAGGATTAACGTCAATACAGGTGAAATGGAAATGATTGCTCAAAATCCAGGAAATATTGTCGGTTGGCAGACAGATCATGATGGCAGTTTGAGGATAGCCGGAACCACGGACGGTGTAAATCAAAGCGTGTTGTATAGAGATTCGGAGAAGGATGATTTTCAGGTCTTGATTACAACCAATTTCAAGGAGACTCTTCAACCGCTGTTCTTTACGTTTGACAATAAAAATCTTTATGTTGCTTCCAACATAAACAGGGATAAGACTGCAATTTATGAATATGACATTAAAAAGAAAGAAACGACCAGGTTGCTGTTTGAACATCCTGAAGTTGATGTTGCCAGCTTAATGAGATCGGATAAACGAAAGAAGATTACAGGTGTCACCTTTATCGTCGATAAAAGACAGTACCATTTCTTTGATGAAGAGAGGGAGCAATTGCAGAAAAACCTGGAAGAGCGCCTGCCGGGTTATGAATTGGTTATCACCAATTCGAGTGAAGATGAAAGGAAAGTTCTGGTAAGAACCTACAGCGATAGATCACTCGGGGCTTATTATTACTTTAATCTCGATACGAATGAATTCATGAAGCTTGCAGATGTCAGTCCCTGGCTGAATGAGGACGAACTGGCTGAAATGAAACCCATTACGTATACCTCCAGGGATGGGCTGACCATTCATGGCTATTTAAGCCTGCCCAAAGGCTTGAAGCCTAAGAACCTGCCTGTTGTTGTCAATCCGCACGGCGGCCCATGGGCAAGAGATGTTTGGGGCTTTAATCCCGAGGTCCAATTCCTCGCTAATCGTGGATATGCCGTTATACAGGTGAATTTCAGGACATCCACCGGCTATGGACGAAAGTTCTGGGAAGCCGGTTTTAAGCAGTGGGGACTTGCCATACAGGATGATATAACAGACGGAGTACACTGGTTAATCGAGCAGGGGACTGCTGACTCAAAACGGGTGGGCATTTACGGCGGTTCTTTTGGAGGTTATGCCACTCTAGCTGGAGTAGCGTTTACTCCGGATTTATACGCCTGTGGTGTGGATTATGTTGGCGTCTCTAACCTTTTCACATTAATAAAAACTATTCCGCCCTATTGGGAACCCATGAGGGCAATGTTCTACGAGATGATGGGGGATCCGGAAAAAGATAAAGAACTTTGGGAAAAAGTGTCTCCCCTTTTCCACGCTGATAAGATCAAGGTTCCCATGCTTGTTGCTCAGGGAGCAAACGACCCCCGCGTAAATAAAGGGGAGTCAGACCAGATCGTGGAAGCCCTGAAAAAGCGAGGAATTGAGGTAGAATACATGGTCAAAGAGAATGAAGGACATGGCTTTAGGAATGAGGAAAACCGGTTCGATTTCTACAGAGCAATGGAGAAATTTTTAGGCAAACATTTGGGTGGAAGAGTCGAAGAGAAAATCCAAGAATAAAAAAAGGGGGCAGGCTATTTTTTTGCTTGCTGTAGGGGTTTGATTCATCAAACCCACCTTATTTATAGTCAAAAAAAGTGGGCTTAATGAATTAAGCCTCTACATTAAAAAAGTTGCCTGTCTTCTTTATTCATGTCCCTTTTATTCAGGGTATAGCTTTATCTTTTCCTTTTTCCTTTTTTTTGAAGTTCTTCCAGATTGCATAAAACCCAGGAGTCAGGATCGAAGAGAACATTTGAGGGTTTTTCCTGGCAGTCGAACACAAAGGTGTTTTTTTCCTTATCCACCCATACGATTTTCTTTACTGTCCCTGAAGGGAAGATAAACGCAAGTTCAATGGGCATTTTAAAAAGAGGAAATTCCTCCTGGATTTGGTTAACAACAATTCTCACCTTATTCTGGTTTGAGCATCCCCATCCGAACTGATAGATAGGATAGCCAGTCTCATAAATCCATTGATTAAAGAACCATTCTAAATCTGCTCCGTATACCTGTTCGCATACTCCCCGGAGGTCTTCAGTAGTAGCATTGGAATAGGCATAAAGTTGAGCATATTCTTTTAAAATTTCCCAGAAATTATTTTCGCCGACGACAAACCTCAACATATGAAGCACCCAGGCTGCCTTTTCGTACTCGATTACACAAAAAAGATGACCCAGGGGAGGGTCATAGATCGGGTGTTCTGGACCTGTATGCCGAGTCAGATATATGTTCTTAAAATAAGCCATTCTTGATTTGAGGCCTTCCGGACCGTAAAGATTCTCTTGCCAGAGAGCATCAGAATAGGTGGCAAAGCCTTCATTCAACCAGATGTCCGCCCAGTCAGTCAGGGTAACCAAATCTCCCCACCATTGATGAGCCAGTTCATGGGCAACGATCCAGTCGTATTCGTGTGTTCCTTTAACAAGTCTTGAGGAGAAAGATGTGCAGGTTTGATGCTCCATAGACGTGCCGCCCGGGATTTCCGCCATTCCATATTTCTCTTCTAAGAATGGATATTCCCCGAAAACATTGGCATAGAAATCGATCATGGAAACAGTTATTGAAAAATCCTCTTGAGCCTGGGCAAGGTGTTCTGGGTATGCAAAGTATGAGACCTCCATGGTTTCTGAGTTTGAGGTGTAATAATCAGAAAATGTTACATAATTGGTGGCAGCAACAGAGATAAGATATGTAGAAATGGGATAGTTTTCCTGCCAGATATAGGTCTTCGTGTTATCTGAGTTAGATATGATATCAGTTAAAGTGCCGTTTGAGGCGACAATCATGGTATCAGGCACAGTGATTTGCATATCAACCGTTGCTTTATCTGAGGGGATGTCGTAACAGGGAAACCAATACCGGGCGCCGATGGGCTCATCCAGGCTCCAGATTATCGGCTCGTTTTCATGGTATGAAAAATTGAGTCCTGCTTGAGGGAAGCCATAATAAGAGATTTCTATTGTGAACTCTTCATCAGGAAGATAAGTTTGAGTCAAATAGATATCTAGCAAATCATTTTGATGAATAAAACCAAGAGGAATTTGGTCCTGAGCAATCTGAGTCACGATCATGTTGTCAGCGAGATGAAGTGTTATGCTATTTAAAGTGCTGAGGCTTCGAGCTTTAATAACGGCTTTTCCATCAATACGATTAGAATCAAAATCTAATTTCCATTCAAATATATAATGAAGGACATCAAAATTATGCTCTTGAGCTTCGAGAAGGAGAGCTCGAAAATCATATTTTAATCCTGTTTTATGATGGGTGATTTCCTGGGCGAGAAGGGAATTGAGGAGAAAAACAAGAAAGAGAATCAAAAAGACTTTGGTTTTCTTCATGAAATTTTATTATACAAATATCATCTCATCTTAATCAATTATTATCGTGGAAGCTTCTCTATTTTCGTGGATCAGGTTGTCCATCAGGTTGGCTGAATCGTCAGCACGCGAAGTCGCCCCAGCGAGGGAAATTCGCTCCTGTCCTCGGCTTCGCTCTCCTGCGGGGGCATTCCTCATCAGCCAACCTGATAGCCTCATGGATATATCACGCAAAAAGATATGCTTTCAATAATCGTTTGATTTTTCACGTTTTTGATATTAATGTAGAAATTGGAAACGGGTTTTCATGAGGAACTTAAAAAAGAAGCATATATTGAGAAAGATATTATTTTTTTCTTTCATATTAATCCTTATAGGCAGTTTCGTCTGGGGAGAGAGCGGCAAATTTCAGATCTATATATTTGGTGGGATAAATAGAGTGTTCGAATATGGTTCTGAAAATGATTACGTAATGGGAGAAAATGATTTTCCTACCACACCAAGTCATACTCCTTCCAGTTTTGGTGCGAGTATTGGCTATTTTTTCGCAGATAACATAGGGATTGAGCTGGATGGAAGATTATGCCTGAGTTCTAAAATTACTCTGGAGGATCCATCTGACCAAGACACCGTTGAGATTGATGCCTCCAAGCATTATTCCCTGTCTCTAAATTTTATTTATCGGTTATTTAAGGGTAACCTGAGGCCGTATCTTGCAATAGGTGGGGGATTTGATGTGCTTTCGGCCGAGGATGAGACGTATACTTCTGAATACGGGTATGAAATTGAATTTCTTGTACCGGAGAAAACAGTCGACCCATTAATTCAGTTAGGAGGAGGAATCCAGTATTTTCTGAGTTCAAGCGCAGGAGTGCGGTTAGATATCCGCTATGTTTTAATATTTGATGATCCAGACAATATCAATAGCTTTAACATAATGGCAGGTGTTTTTCTAAAATTCTGAAAAACACCAAATTTGTCCAATTTCTCAGCTTTTCAGGATTTCGAGCAATATCAGGATAACCATCTGATATTGCTGTAATAATATTAAGTATCGTCATTTTTTATGAATAATTCAGGTTAAGTATGAATTATGTTTATAAAGAGATAATTGAGGTGTAAATAATGAAGGATCAAAGAAGCGGCAAAATCGTACTGGTATCCCATTGTATACTGAATGTTCATTCTTTGGAGGATGACTTAGCCATCTATCCTGGGCTTGAAGAGGATATTATTAAAGTCTTGATAGAAAAGGGTGTTGGAATATTTCAGATTACATGCCCTGAAATGGGCGTGTTTGGAATCTTTAGAAAGCCTCTACCGAAAGAAGCCTATGAAGATACAAAGATTAGAAAAAAATACAAAGAATTGGCAGATTCAATCTCTGAGCAGATTGACGCGTTTAAAAAGAAAAACTATAAAATTGTAGCTGTTATTGGAGCTGAAGGAAGCCCGACATGTGGAATAGACTTGGTTGGGAAATGGAAGGATCCAGTCAAAAAAGGTCGCTTTCCCGATGATGTCCTATTTGTTGAAGGGATGGGCGTATTCATGGAGGAATTAAAAAAATCGTTAGAACAGAAGGGGATTAGACCGCATTGGATCGGGATTCCAGGAAAATCCATAAGGACGATAAATCCAAAGAGCTTTGAAGAAACCGTCTTAAAGATAAAAAAAATACTCTAACGCTAATTCTCTCAGCTGTCTTTTTAATAATCGGGGAGCCAGAGTTGTCTGGCTTCTGCTTGCTCTGTATTCTCTTGAATGTTCTTCTTTTCCTCTTAGGACGAATGTTAATAAATACAATTAGATAATCATTTCCCTGTTCCGACCAGATTACCTTTTTTCTATTAACTCTAGACTAAATCTCTTTTTCAGCTTCATTCCAGCAGCACCGAGAATAACTCTGATAGCCTGAGCGTTTCTTCCCTGTTTTCCAATAACCTTTCCTATGTCTTCAGGAGCAACCTTTAGCTCAATGATTGAGCTCTGTTCTCCATCTAACTGGGAAACCTGTACCTTGTCCGGATTGTCCACTAATGCTTTGGCAATTAATTCAACGAGTTCT
>Ga0111227_1118_pt1 | contig 10324 bp, 6 predicted proteins | sample DeeMarSWOR152_54_FD_80391 | JGI IMG/M metagenome (GOLD analysis project Ga0111227, IMG submission 80391) | candidate division WOR-1 bacterium DG_54_3 | reverse complement strand
AGGCAGCTTCCGCATTGAATCACCCCAATATAACCACAATCCATGAGATAGATGAAGTAGAAGGTGAGTGCTTTATCTCCATGGAATATATAGATGGTAACTCACTGAAGGAGCTCATTTACAAGAGGACTCTTGCTATTGATCAAATCCTTGGAATTGCTCTGAAGATAGCAGAAGGATTGAAAGCGGCACATAAAAAAGAGATAGTGCATCGAGACGTTAAGTCAGATAATGTGATGGTGACAGATGAGGGCGAGGTCAAGATTATGGATTTTGGCCTAGCCAAGCTAAAAGGCGTGACCAAGCTAACCAAGACCGGGTCGACTTTGGGAACATTGCAGTATATGTCTCCTGAGCAAGCGCAGGGTAAAGAGGTTGACCAGCGTTCAGACGTTTTCTCTTTTGGAGTGGTCTTATACGAGATGATCACAGGTCAACTCCCATTTAGGGGCGAACATGAAGCTGCCGTAATCTATTCTATTGTGAATGAGATACCTGAGCCGTTGGCAAGGTATAAAGCGAATGTTTCGGAAGGGTTGCAGAGGATTGTTGATAAAGCCTTAGAAAAAGACCGCAACACCAGGTATCAGAGTGCAGCTGAGGTCATAGCGGATTTGACGGGATTGCAGAAGGAGACGACAGCTGATGTTGTAGTTAAACTTAAGAAGAAGCTTCTCCCTTTCATAGTTCCCGCCTCAGTAATTTTTATCATCGTTTTACTTTTCTTCATTCTCAAACCTTTCCAATTTGAGATGGTTCCAGACAAGAGTACCATAGCTAAGGAGAACTCCTTAGCCATCATGTATTTTGAGAATATGGCAGACAGAGATGATACCGAAAGGCTGGGTGAGATCGTAACCAATCTGTTAATAACTGATCTTTCTGAATCTGAATATATGCGTGTGGTCTCCAGTCAGAGACTTTATGATATTCTTAAATTGTTGGGTAAAGAAGGCATCAAGGTTATAGACAGAAGTGTTGCATCGGAGGTGGCAAGTAAAGCTAACGCCAAATGGATGCTTCTGGGCAACATTCTTCAACTTGAGCCACAGATCATTTTGACGTCGCAGTTAGTGGATGTTGGAAGTGGTAAGGTTGCAGCATCACAGCGCATCACTGGACAGGCCGATGAGAAGATATTCTCGATGGTGGATAAGCTAACAGTTGAAATCAAGAATGATTTGTCGCTGCCTGCAGTAGCACAGCAAGAACCAGACCCTTCCGTTGCCGACGTCACCACGCATTCACCTGAAGCGTATCGTTACTATCTCGAAGGACTTGATTACCAGTCCAAGCTTTATGACGAAGAGGCTGAGGAAAGCTTTAGAAAAGCTTTGGAGTATGATTCCACCTTCGCAATGGCATACTACGAGTTGTGCGATTATACTTCCGGCTCGGAGCATAAACAAATGTTAGCCAAGGCGGTGAAATACTCGAATAGAGCCAGCCAGAAGGAAAAACATTACATAAGAGTATACGAGGCATACGTCTCAGGGGATTATGCTAAGTCCATTAAGGAGCTACACAAGTTGGTCGAACGTTACCCCGATGATAAAAGGGCATTTTATGCATTAGGGGGCCATTATAGTGATTCGCGATTGTTTGAGCGGGCTCTCTACTATTTGAACAAAGCCATTGAGATAGATCCTCTTTACAAGTTAGCGTACAATAGGCTTGCTTATACCTACACTTACATGGGCGATTTTGAGAAAGCCATCTGGGCCATAAACAAATATATATCCCTGGCACCAAATGAGGCTAATCCCTATGATACCAGGGGTGATCTTTATGCGTATAACGGAAAGTTAGACCAAGCAATTGTATCTTACAAAAAATCCTTAGAGATGAAACCAGACTTTTATATGTCCCTATCAAAACTGGGACATATGTACCTCTTTAAACGAGAGTATGCCAAGGCTGAGAGCTGTTATAAGGAACTTGCAAGCAGCAGTGAGAGAGAAATACGGTTGGACGGAAGGACCCATCTGGCTTTAATTCCTCTATATCAAGGAAAGTTCGAGGAAGCTTTAACGGTTTGGGATAACGGCATTGTTGCAGACAAAATGGAGCAGGCCGAGGAATGGGGCATTAGGGACAAGCGCGTGTTAAAGGCTGACGTCTATTACGAGAAGAAAGACTTGAACAGGGCTCTTAAGGAAGCTGAAATGGTTATAGAAATCTATCACGAATACTACCCTAGTTATCTTATCTATGAGCGAGCCACGTACGCGTGGCTTTTAGCTGAGAACAATGATTTTGAAAAAGCTGAAGAGGAGGCTAAGGCATTAAAAAGGGATATTGAAGAGAAGGATCAAGCCGCGATTTATAGATACTGGTGGACTGTTGGATGTATCGAGTTTGCACGAGGCAATCTCGAAGAATCGGTAACTCACTTCGAAAAAGCAGCCCAAGGAAGCCGAAGTTTTTCGATGCTCTATCTGCTTGCCAGAGCCTATCTGGAAGCAGGTAGGTTGGGTGAGGCGGTGGCTGAATTTGAGAAAGCACTTTCAGCTTGTGATGAAAGCCGGGCTTGGAATGCAATTTGGGCGGTGAAAGCTCATTACCTGCTGGGCTTAGCTTACGAAAAATCAGGCTGGAATAAGAAAGCGATTGAGCAATACGAGGAATTTCTGGAAATCTGGAAGGATGCTGACCCGGGGATACCGGAAGTGGAGGATGCGAAGGAGAGGTTAGAAAAGTTAAAAGCCAAGAGTTGAGAGTAGAGAGTAAAAACAAAAAGTAGGCAGGTATGGTTGGTAAGACCATTTCGCACTATGGGATTTTAGAGAAACTTGGTGAGGGTGGAATGGGTGTGGTCTACAAAGCTCAGGACACCAAGCTGAAAAGGACGGTTGCTTTGAAGTTCCTCCCGCAGGAGCATTTGTGCGATTCTGAATCCAAGGCTCGGTTTGTCCATGAAGCGAAAGCTGCACCATCGTTAAACCATCCTAACATCACCACCATGCATGAGATCGGTGACTTTGAGGGGCAAATGTTTATAGTCATGGAATATTGCGAGGGGAAGACTTTGAAGCGAATCATTGAAAAGGAGACACTCTCTGCGAAAAAGATTTTGGATAAAGGAACGCGGTACAGTCATCACTGGCTGCACGGATTGGCTCAGACCGATGATCTTCAAGGTGGAGAGGACAGATTAATGCGTTTAACCCTTTAATCAAGAAAGGAGGGGACGATGAAAAAGCATAGTACGATGAACCACGTGCTGGTACTTTCGATGAGTGCCCTTTTGCTTATGGTAATCGGTTGCGCCAAGCCGGAAGAGAACGGAAAGATCCCCATCACGACTAAATCTCAAGAAGCGCGGGAATATTACTTGCAGGGACGTGAGCTGTGGGAAAAACTTCGTTTTCAGGAATCTATTCAATTCTTCGAGAAGGCCATTGCAGAGGATTCCGGTTTCGCCATGGCCTATTTGAACCTGTCTTTTGTTGTGCCTAATGCAAAAGGATTCTGGGAGAATTTGGATAAGGCTAAGGCGTTGGTTGATAAGGTTTCCGAAGGAGAGCGGTTGTGGATTACAGGGCTTGAGGCAGGAGCTCATGCTTATGCAATGAAACAAAGAGAGTTGTACAGAAAGCTGGTTGAGGCCTATCCACAGGACGAACGAGCTCACAATCTGCTGGGCAATCATTACTTCGGCCAGGAGGAGTACGAGCTGGCCATCAAGCAATACCAGCAGGCAACCCGGATCAATCCAGACTTCTCGCAGCCTTATAATCAGATGGGTTACGCTCACCGGTTCATGGAGAATTACACTGAAGGGGAGGAAGCGTTCAAGAAATACATCGAGTTGATTCCGGATGATCCGAATCCTTACGATTCATACGCCGAATTGCTCATGAAAACGGGTAGGTATGATGAGTCCATAGAACAGTACAAGAAAGCCCTGACGTTTGATCCGAATTTCGTTCCGTCTCACATTGGCATAGCCACGAATTTGAACTTCAAGGGCAATCACGAGGCAGCTAGGCAGCAGCTTCAGAAACTGTATGACATGGCTCGCAACGACGGCGAACGCCGAACCGCTCACTTTGCCATCTCGGTTTCTTACGTTGACCAGGGAAATTGGGATGCGGCGCTCGAAGAGCGAGATAAGGCGTACACCCTGGCAGAAAACATCAACGATGCTGCGGCAATGGGCGGAGACTTAATTGTGATGGGGAATATCCTTCTTGAGGCTGGAAGGATCGACGAAGCGGCGGCCAAGTTCGAGATGGCAAAAGAAGTTGCCGAAGCATCTGGTCTTTCTGAACGGGTGAAAGACAATTTCAGACGGGGCTATTTCTTTAATGCTGCACGCGCCGCTCTAAACAAAGGAGATCTGGAAACTGCGAAGGCCATGGCCGACGAATATCGTCAGCAGGTCGAAGCTGTAAACAATCCATTTCAAATCAAACTGTCTCACCAATTGGCGGGGATGATTGCTCTGGAGGAAAAAGAGTACGACGAGGCAATAGGAGAACTCCAGCAGTCCAGCCTGCAGAATCCATATAACTGGTACAGGATGGCGCTGGCCTACCAGGGCAAGGGCGACAGGGCGAAGGCCAAGGAACTATGCACCAAAGCTGCCGAGTGGAACGCGCTTAACAGCCTGAATCAGGCATTCATTAAGACCAAAACTCAGCAGATGTTGGATGCGCTATAAGATGATCGAGTACGCTGGAGCGGGATTTCCCTCCCGCTCCAGCGTCTGATGCTCTGTGAATTCCCGTAGGTCGAGCATGTCCGCCCTTCGACAGGCACAGGTCGGTGAGCAAGGTCGAACCGCTGAGACCAAGATGTTGGTGCTACTGAAATAGCTGCTGATTAGCTGGTGTCATGATAAGTTCAGACAAGACCTCGACTCTAACTTCACATCATTTATGCCTTGACACGCACGGGGTGTCAATATATTTTATACCTTGAAAGCGAACCTGACATTCTAAGATACATCGTGGTCTTCCAACATACTATCTATATCAGCGAGCACGAATTCTTGGTTTGAACATCTTGAAACTGAAGAGATTGAACTTGAAGCGAATACAGAAAGTGGATTTATCTGGAAACCATATAAACAGAAGTTATGCGTTTAAATCATCAATTAAAAAGTTTAGGAGGGTAAGATGAAGAGAAAGAATCTATTTTTGAGCTGCTGTGTTATTGCATTCGTCCTGTTCGGCTACAGCTGCACAAAAAAACCTGATAATGTCGCCATTTCATCCGATGGAGTCAAAATCAGTTTTGATCAGCAGGGAAAGGGTGAACCTGTGATTATTTTTGTTCACGGTTGGTCAAATAACAAGAGTGTCTGGGATGCACAAATGGCTCACTTTTCTGAAAAATACAGAGTCATAGCTGTCGACCTTCCGGGTTTTGGAGAATCCGGATATAACCGTACCAACTGGACGATGGCATCATATGGTGAAGATGTTGCCGGTGTCATTAAAAAGCTTAACCTTAAACAGGTTGTACTTGTTGGTTTCTGTTCGGGCGCGTATAATATCATTGAAACTGCCAAGAGAGTTCCCGAAAATCTCATCGGACTGGTGCTGGTAGATATTTTGCAAAATGTTGAAATGACGTACTCACCCGAGATGCTTGCCTACATGGATAGCGTCTTAATGGATGTAGTAACCAATCCGACCAACGAGAAATTTGTAAAGGGTGGTTTCTACAAAAAGAATCTCGAGGCATCGTATAAACGGGTTCTCTCTATGCTGTCCGCCCATAAGAATGTTTCCAGAACTGGTTGGAAGGAATCTCTTCATGATCTTCTTCGATGGTATAATGAAGATCGTATCGAGTCGCTCAAAAAGGTCCGGGTTCCTATTACTTCAATCAATTCGGATATGGAACCGACAAACGTGGAAGCCTTCAGGAAGTATGTCCCTTCATTTCAGGTAAAGATCATCCCGGACGCAGCACATCTTGTGATGTGGGATAATCCGGAAGAATTCAACCGTTTGCTTGAAGAAAGCATCCAGGAATTTGTTAATAAATCAAAATTAGAGTAGTATTATTTTAGCAAATATTTATTGGTACCAAGAAACGCAATTGTCAAGTATTTTTAATGGTTTTTCGGATTGTGTATAAGATCATCATTGCGTATAATCGTTTGAATTATCCCCCTCTTTTTCTTGCACCAGTAGGATGCTTTCCGTATTCTGTTCACTACATAGCTGACACTTGTTTTGATGTATCTACAGATACCTAAATGAGTTAGAAAATCGGCCTATTTCAGTCGATTAGAGGATAAAAGGGTGGGAATTTTTCAGCGTACACAAAAAAGCGGAAGTGGGATTTGCTCCAGCCTTTCTCACTTATTTCCCTATTTCCTACCGACAACCTACGCGAGTCTTCAAAATTCTGAGTAAATTCTCATCAAGCTTTGTAGTTATTACTTCAGCCCGGGTAGGGGTGGGTGTCCCCCCCTTTTCCTGATTCCAGAAAATTCTCTATGATTGACTTATCTACTTTACATACGGGGTCAATTCCGGTTCCCCCTACCCGGTAAGTCGAGCTCATTACCAACACTCGGTTACCAGAATGCTCGAAAATATAGTGAGTGACATGGTGGGGTAACCTGAAAATATATTATTTCAGTTTCTGTGATTGTGATAAAAAAAGAAGGTGAGATACCCTTTTCGGGGTACCTCACCTCGACTGTGATATTATATGAAAAGGCCGTTCGATTGGCTATGTTTGGGTGTGATAACCCAAAGCCAGAAAGGAGCGGTCATGTCAGAAAGCTATTTGGGAATCGACGTTCACAAGAAGTGGTGTGTGTTCACCGAGATCGATTCTGAAGGTAAAGTACTTCGCAGGGGACGATTTGGCAACACCTTTGAGGAGGTCACAACCTTTGCCAGCTCGTTGTCCCCCAAGATTCATTTAGTTCTGGAGCCGGTGTTGAACTACCTCTGGTTGTTGGACCAGATGGAGCCGTATGCGGGCTCGGTTCATGTTGCGACTCCGTTCAAAGTCCGAGTGATTGCGGAGTCGAAGTGCAAGACGGACCGATACGATTCCCGCATGCTGGCCGAGCTGCTGCGAACCAATTTCCTGCCAGAGTCCTGGGTGCCGCCTTTGGAAATCCGCCGGTTACGGGGTCTAATTCGGCAACGATATCATTTGGTCAAGTCCGTTGTTATGAATAAGAACCGTATCCGGCATCTGCTGTTTCAACACGGAATCAGCCTACCGGTCTTCAACATTGCCTCATCCAAGGCGCGAGTGGCGATGCGCGGATTGTTTGTACCGGAGGTGACCCGACAGACAATTGATCAATGCTTGAAGATCATTACTATCCTTGATGATTTAGTCATCGAGGTCAACAAGCAGATCTGGAGATGTGTCCAGGGGAATCCTACCGTGGAACTTCTCCAGACTATCCCAGGTGTTGGGCGGTTACGTTCGGCCACCATCTATGCTGAAGTTGGTGATATTACCCGGTTCCGCAGTGCCAAATCCCTTGCCAGCTACACCGGCTTGGTGCCGACCGTCAGATCATCCGGCGATTCGGTGTGGACAGGCGGGATTACCCGTCTTGGTTCCCGGCCACTGCGTCATGCCCTGGTGGAGGCTTCCATCAATGCCATCCGTGAATCACCTGCTCTGCGCCGGATGTATTACCGGATTCTGTATCGGGGTAACGTCCAGAAGGCACGGGTCGCCGTGGCCCGAAAGCTGGCTGTGATCATCTATGCCATGCTCAAACGTCAGGAGCCGTTTCGCATGCAGGCGGCATAGCTGGTCCTACATAAACTACGTCGGAATTGTATGTAGGAGGTTAGCCCGTAAATTTGGGCTGGATCAGAAAGAATCCGTGTCTTGTGAGTGGGCGACCTCCCAGAGGAACAATATCGTAGGCATCTCAAATTGAGTAAGCTCGAATAGGTGACTATAACAATCCGACACAAAAAACCAAAAAAAGGTTGACAAGGGCCTTTTCATAGGTGCCAAATTTGTGCCAACTTGGGCTCAGTTTTCCTGGGTTTTCGTGGGTTTTATCAGAAATGCTAACTTATTGGGGGAAGGTTGGAAAGCCTATAAAATCAAATAGCGGGGGCTGGATTTGAACCAGCGACCTTCGGGTTATGAGCCCGACGAGCTACCTGCCTGCTCCACCCCGCGATCTTTTCCCAATGTAACCTATACGTTTGAAATGTCAAGCTTTTTAAATTAAAATTTAAAATGAAATTGAATTTCAAATTAGAAAGCTACGGCTTGTTTCTTCGCGCTTGCTTTATTTTATTCTTAGCTCGATTGTGCTCATCCAGAGTGCTGGAGAAGACATGGGTCCCATCTCCCTTTGCCACAAAATAGAGATAGTCGACATCAGCAGGGGAGAGCGCCGCCAGGAGGGAGGCTTTTCCCGGATTACATATTGGTCCGGGGGGAAGTCCCGGATATTTGTAAGTATTATAAGGAGAATCTATTTCCAGGTCCTGAAGCAGCAAGGGTTGAGCGAAGGCTCGCCCATCGGGGCGGTTCAAATTGCGCCTGGTTCCACCTTGTTCACCCCACAGAGCATAGATCACTGTGGGATCACACTGTAGAAGCATCCCCAATTTCAAGCGATTGTGATAAACCGCAGAGATCATCTCTCTTTCCTCTCCATCCCTGGCTTCCGCCTCAATCATGGAGCCTAATGTCACTACCTCATGCCTGGAGAGATTGATTTCTTTTGCGCGCTCCGAAAGATTTGGGGTAAAAATTTTCTTAAACTCATTCACCATGGTCTGAACCAGCCTATCTGGATCCATTCCCCAGTGGAGTTTATAAGTGTTGGGAAACAAATATCCCTCTAAGTTTGAAGCGGAAATATGAAGCCCTCTGATGAATTGACTATCTGTGGCTACCTTCACAAATTGTGCGGAGTCGATGCCAATTTCCTTTTTCAAAATCCGGGCTATTTCTCTTATGGTCAATCCCTCCGGAATGACCACCTCGATAAAGGTAACTTTTCCTGTAACTAACTTGTTGAAAATAGAATATAAAGTTATCCCCTTGTCAAAATCATATCTTCCCGCCTGAATGTGGCGATCTTTTCCTAAAAGCTTACTTAAGATTAAAAACCATTTCCCATCTTCGATCAAATTTATCTCTTTCAGCCTCTCAACGATCTTAGCCATGCTGTCACCTTCTTCTATTATCACTCGAACTGAGTCTTCTTTAATATTCCAGGGGATGGGGACAACACACCAGCGGACTACAATGATTAAGATAGCTGAGACGATGATTATAGAAGAAACCAAAACCGGTTTTTTCTTTAAAAGGTTGAATAAGCTGATAATCAATCCAGATATAAGCAAAAGTATCGAAGATAAAAATATCAAAAGGGTGGAGACAAAGAAGACTACCCAATCGGTTATGGTGATATATTTTCGTTCAGACTTCATTATTTCGCCGTAGATCGTCAAGATGCTTCGCACTGTCCAGATAACTTTGCAAAATTAAAGTGGCAGAGATTCTATCCGTCACTTCTTTATGTTTTTGTTTTGTTCCCATCTCTCTCATGGCTTTCAAGGATTGAGCCGAGGTTAATCTTTCATCCCAGGGGATCACTTCTATTTTGGTTTTTTTGGTCAGCTCCTGCATAAATTCTGTTACCTCCATCCCCTTAGGACCAATGGTCCCATTCATATTCTTGGGCATTCCCACTACCACTTTGGTTACATTTTTTTCTTTGATGATATTTTCAAGATGAGTAAAGATATCCTTTGTCTTTTTTGTATCTAAAGTTGGAAGCCCTTGAGCAGTGATGCCCAAAGCATCGGATATAGCAAGCCCAATCCTTCTTTCACCAAAATCTATTCCCAAAATCCTCGACAAAATTTATCCTTCCAAAATTATGGTTCGATTAACTCACCATAAACTGATCGGCTGTTTTCAATCCCGCCAACGGCGGGATTTTCAATTTACGAGTTGTTTTAACTCTTGTCAAATATAAATTAAGATGTATATTTGGACAAAGGATGGATTTTAAAGTAAATTAGTAAATGTTTTGAGTTTCACAAAAACACGTTTATTTTATTACGATGATTAAAAGATTTCCCAAATCATTAGACCTGGCAATGAAGCCTACACCTATCGAAAGGCTAAGAAATTTCCCTCAGCTTCCCCAAGGGTTTGAAATATTCATCAAAAGAGATGATCTTACCGGCTTTTCTCTGTCTGGAAACAAAATCAGGAAACTGGAATTTATCTTCCATGATGTATTGAAGAAAAATGCGGATACTTTGATCACCTGTGGGGGATTTCAATCCAATCATGCTCGTGCCACAGCCATTTTAGGAACTCGTTTTGGACTCAGGTCGGTTTT
>Ga0111227_1104_pt1 | contig 10326 bp, 6 predicted proteins | sample DeeMarSWOR152_54_FD_80391 | JGI IMG/M metagenome (GOLD analysis project Ga0111227, IMG submission 80391) | candidate division WOR-1 bacterium DG_54_3 | reverse complement strand
ATATCGTCGATATTTAGCCCTTCTAAAGTTGCATCAAGGTCAATATTACCCTGCTCAACATGAATGCCGTAGAGCGCACTTAAAAATGGTTTTCTGATAGAATGGCACCAATAATTCTTAGAGATTTCACCCCAAGAAAAAAAGACTTTCCCATCATAAAGCGCCATTATTGCAGCGTAACCACTCTGTTCAGCAAATTGTCTTGCTTCATCAAGTTTCTCAGATGAATAACCGACTTCTTCAGGGCTAACATACTCCAGCTCATTATCATCTTTCCCTGATGAAGTAGGATCTTTCGAACAACCAATAAATACACTAATGCTCAGCAAACCAATTATGAACGCTCCACTCACCAGAGAGCAATAAATAGATATTTTGTTCTTATGCATTTGCTTTCCTCCTGAGCTTGGTCAATCACAATTCTCTAAGTTTCAAATATTCGTAGTCGGAAAATCTGTGCGTTCAAAAGCCAGCTAACATTGTTTGTATGTGTCCGCACGTGATGCCAAACACCGTCCACCTTTTCCGAGCCTATCAAGCGTTTTGCCATGAGGTGTTATTTTACTGATCATCTTAAGTCCAAGGGTACATTACAGTAACGTTACAGTGAATAATAAAGCATGGTCGACCAATCTGCTTTTTCGAAATTTCATCTCTAACCTAAAGGTTCGGCCAAATCAACTTGCCGATATTCTTGTGTCAAATTAAAATACGAATCCTCAGGTCAGGGGTTTCATCGAAATTGGTTAATAGTAAGATTCCAGGATCATTCGGTCGAGCACAGAGACTAGCTATAATCCAATCTGAGCTACCAGCTTTTGGAAGTTTGCAATCAGTAGAGAATCTGAGCAATCTGTTATAAAAAAAGTTCTAAACTCGTCTCGTTGGCCCCGCATTTTTAAGGCGGTTCACAGTTCACAGTCCTCGCACCCTCATCCCCCGATGAGCGGCGGACTGCGGACTGAAAGCGGTTTTCAATCAAGCCACAGGTCGTCCCGTCATATAAGGCAGTTCACGGTTCATAGTTGACGGTTCACAGTCCCCGAAACCTCACCCCCAATGAGCGGCGGACTGCGGACTGAAAGCGGTTTCAATCAAGCCACAAATCAAGCCACAGGTCGTCCCGTCATATAAGGCAGTTTACGGTTCATGGTTGACGGTTCAGAATCCCCGAAACCTCAGCCCCGATGACCGGCGGACTACGGACGGTGGACCGAAAGCGGTCTTCAACTTATTTCTCCATTCTTTGTTGCTTCAACAAATATAAATCGTTAAATTAGGTTATCGTGGAAGCTATAGAGCAAACAAGCAATTTTCAATCATGCCAGAGTCAGACCAAAACGGTGACGATAACACTCAAGATTTTTCCATAATTGCCAAAACAATGAAATCGAGGAGATAACTATGCGAAAGGATTTATTAAGAACTCTCATTATTATCATCTTTGTTCTTATTGCCTCGGTACCGACTGAACTTGAAGCAATTGAATCACTTGTTGCGAATACAGAGGTTTCAGCGGCGATTGCAGTTTTTGATGCCTGGTGCCAGCACACTGTATACAATCGGGAACAGCCCGGAGTGTCCATAGGAATCGTATACGATCAGGATTTAGTCTGGGCTAAGGGGTACGGCTATGCAAACCTGGAAAAGAAAATTCCGGCGACACCCAAAACCGCTTACCGAATTGCATCTATAACCAAGCTCTTCACAGCAACGGCGATTCTTCAGTTACGCGATGCCGGCAAGTTGCAGCTCGACGACCCGGTTGCAAAACATCTTAACTGGTTTCACCTCAGTGATACGTTTGACGACAGCCCTGTCATCACTATCCGCCACCTGCTCACTCACACCTCTGGTTTGCCCCGGGAACTGAACGCTCTCTACTGGGACGAGATGAAATTCCCCGAACTCGAGGAGTTTGTAAAGATGTTCCAGGAATCATCGACGATTTTGCCCCGTGAAACTGAACTGAAGTACTCAAACGTGGCTTTCAATGTCCTTGGCGAAGTTGTGGCTTCTGTTTCCGGGAAACCCTATCCTGACTATGTTAGAGAACAGATTTTGAACCCGCTGGGCATGACCGGGACCGAGGTTATGCCTCGAAAAGAGATGCCCTCCTTAGCCATAGGGTACGGATTTCGTAAACCGGGGCAGCTCCGGCGGGTGGAATCCTTCTTTGACAAGAAGGCCATGGCCGCCTCGGGAAATATGGCATCAACAGTAGAAGACCTCGCCAGGTTTATATCGCTCCAGTTCCGGGAGGGTGCGGCAGGCGGTGCTCAGATACTCAAGGGTTCTACGCTCAGGGAAATGCACCGGGTGTACTGGCTGCGCCCTAACTGGAAAAGCGGTTGGGGTCTCGGTTGGAGCGTGGTTAGGGTCGACGACCAGGTTCGAATCACTCACGGTGGTTCCGTGCCTGGTTATAAGACCTTTGTATCTGTAACTCCAGCTGAAAAGTTCGGAGTCATAGTGCTCACGAATGCGGAAGATGGCAATCCCGGCTCCTATGCAAAAAATGTTTTGGCTATTATCGCTCCAGCCGTAAAGAAAGCGACAGAGGTAACCAAGGAGGCTCCGGTTGCCGATTCTTCCTGGACAAGGTACACCGGCGACTACGAATGGGTTGACGGTAGCCCGATGAAGGTGATGCTTCTTAATGGCGAACTCACGCTCGTGGACCCGACAGAGGACAACCCTTGGGATGGACGTATTCGGCTTGAGCCCGTGTCCGAAGGTGTTTTCAAAATGAAGGATCAAGCGCAGAAAGGGGAGCTGATCCGCTTTGAGATGGACGAATCCGGAGAGGTAACGCGAATCATCATGCCGGGCTATTCGCTGTTGCGGAAGTCACGCTGATATATCTGATATCGCAGCATTGGCCAATTTCCTGTATATATTGCATACTCGACTCACCGATCGTCCGTAAAATTAATTTGAGTATGAAGCCGTTCTTGTCCTCTGGGGCGACTTTTTAAAAACAATTCCATATTCGATCACAAAATCAACATGGCAACCTTTAGTTTATTGGGCCAACCATTTTAGCAAATGCAATCCTCCCTCGTTATAAACCACCATGTAGGAGATGGACCGCTTTACAAATTCCAGTTGATTTCTAGATCACATTCATAGTGGTTTTGTTATCATATTGATTAGACAAGTGGGTCAAAGGGGTTTTCGTACAGGGTAAAGAGTTCAGCGAAGCGCTTGTTATCCCAATGAGACGGCAAATTATATTTCTTGCATTTTTCTACGGTTTTGTTTAATGTTTAGTGGAAGCGTATAGGCTTAACCGTCACAACGGAAAGGTTAATTATGGCACACATGGTTGGAAAAGACGTTTACCGAAAGCTCGGTAAGAAGATCGATAGCTCGACAATGAGGGCTCCGTGGAATGAGACATTCCATGACATCCTGAAGGAGCTCTATTCCACCGAAGAGGCTGATCTTATTGTGAAGATGCCTTACGGCTTGGCTAATCTGAATCGAATTGAAAAGGTTACGAAATATGACCGGCCCAAACTACAGAAGATGCTGGACGGTCTGTGTGCCAAGGGCCTGGTGATAGATCTCTGGATGAACGGCGAGTATCACTACATGGTTTCGCCTATGGTTATTGGGATATTTGAATTCACCATGATGCGGACAGGCGAGAATCTGAACACCAAAGAATGGGCAAAGCTTTTTCACAGCTATCTACAGGACGACTCGAGTTTCTATGCGGCAAACTTCAAGCACCGTGAGAAGATGTCCCCTCTGAGGTCCCTGCCACATGAGGAAGCGATAGAGGCTTCGGAGCATGTCGAAATATTGGATTATGAGAAAGCCGCTTCAATAGTGGAGGACGCAAAGAAATTCTGCGTCGGGATTTGCTCCTGTCGTCATGAGAAGCTGCATGTGGGGGAGAAAAAATGTGATGTGCCATTGGAAACCTGCTCGTCTTTTGATGCCGCGGCTGATTACTTGATCCGGCATAACATGGGGAAAGAGGTTACCAAGTCCGAGGTGCTGGACAATCTCGCCCGTTCCAAGGAGATGGGGCTGGTATTCTGCGCTGATAACGTGAAACAAGAGATTACTTTTATTTGCCACTGCTGCGGATGCTGCTGCAATGCTCTGTTAGGTATCAGCAGATTCGGCTATACCGGCATGGTGGTATCGTCCAATTACATTCCCAAACGGGACGAGCAGGAATGCACTGCGTGCGGCACGTGCGCGGAAGCCTGCGCAATTGATGCTATCCAAGTGCTTGCGGAGGGAAGCCCAAAGATTGACAGCTCCATCTGTATCGGTTGCGGCGTTTGTGCTCTTAAATGTCCAACCGGAGCGCTAAAGCTGGTAAATCGTGAGCAGAAAGTGTTCCACCCAGAGGATACCTTCGAGCGAGTGATTCTGCAGTGCCTGGAACGAGGGACCCTGCAAAACCTGATGTTTGACAACCCTCAGAGCATGAGCCACTCATTCATGCGCGGCTTCGTGGGTGGTTTCTTGAGGTTACCCCCAGTGAAGAAAGCGCTGATGAGCGATACGCTTCGTTCGTCATTTCTGAGCATGATGAAGAAGGGAGCTTGAGGATAGGAAACGGATAAATTCATGTGCCCGCCGCCCCCCCAACCCGACGGCTGAAAACCTGCCAGGTCAGGGGACCTGGCAGGCACAGAAATAACGTTATGCTTGACCTGGTAAGAATCGAAAGGAGTTGTAATGAATTCAAAGATGAAGATCGGAATAATTATCTGCGATCGATACCGCCGCTGTGCGGGCGGGAAATGTTTCCAGGCGATGAGGAACAAGGAGGGAGCTTTTAGCATATACAAGGACACCAAAGTTGAGCTGGTTGGTTATACGACTTGCGATGGTTGTCCCGGCGGCAACATAGAATATGCGGGCGAAGAGATGGTGAAAAACGGTGCTGAGGTCATTCATTTGGCCACCGGCCTGGTGGTTGGTTATCCTCCCTGTCCCTATATAGATACCTTCAAAGCCTTTCTTGAAAAGCGCTATGGGGTCAAGGTGGTGGTAGGCACGCATCCTATACCGAAAAAATACCTTGATATGCACACTCATCTTGGGACGTGGAAGGATGCCAGGTGGAAGCCGCTTGTGGCGCCTACCATGTCCGACGAAGCCACCCGCAAAAGTTACGATTGAGAATGTTCACAAAAGCCCTGGTTTAGTATATTATGGCCAGGTGGCCTACAGCTCTGCTGCGGGATAGTTGATTGAAGCTATCACTTTTCATTATGCTTCAGTAATAGGGATTACCGAAACGAGTAGCATTGGCATTCCTCCCGCTTTTGGTGCGAACCTTATGGTATACTCCTTTGGTGGGATCTTCAGACTAATGTCGATGTATAATTATAAGAACTTATGAAAAATTGCATCCTTATATTTTTTGTTTTTCTCAGTCTAACTAGCTTAACGCACGCACAAGACGAATCTGAGCTTGATAAATTGATGACCCGAAGGATATTACGACCGGAAGATGTTTCGTATAATTGCTCCTTCTTAGTTCAAAGATACTTTGAAGAAGGGAATTATGACTCTTTGAGGATAATCCTTGATTATTGGGAACAGAAGTGTGGTTTGGATGAACCAGTAATCAGAATGAATGTACTGTATTCCATTTTTAGAGACACTTTTACAGAAGATCTTTACGACCAAAGAATCATTTCTTACCTCCTGACATACAAACGCCAGAATAGTATAGAGGTAAAAGGGGCGGAGAGTCCTTTCTCCTCTGGCCTTTGGTTTCTCGGACGCAATTATTGTCCGATTCATCCTGCATTTGATGAATTTACACAAAAGCTGGCTTACAAAAACTTGAAGAAAGTACAAGAGGGTGACGTTCGATATTTATTATGTAAATTCTATAGCAACGAATTTGATTTTGTTGTTAACGAACTTAAGTCAGATAGATATAATCACACCTATTTGAAAAGGTATTATGACAATGAAGTTAAGGAGGCTCTTTCCCAAATGGAGGGTCACTTAGGTTTCATTGGCGGGGCCTGGTTTCCTAAAGGAAAAGCTAAGACATTAGGAATTCATCCCACTTTAGGATTCTCGCTTGGTTTTAAGAGGAATAGGATTCTATATGATTTGACGATGACACTTCGTTTTTCAGATTCTTCAAATAGATACAATATCAAACATAAAGGCAGTATTATTGAGACTAAGTATTTTTTAGGCTATTACTTTGGTTTGGACTTGGGTCGTGAGATTTACCGTAATAGAAGAAATGAAATTGATTTCTTAATTGGTACGGGCTATGATGGCTTCACAGCTTATAGGAATGAAGATGATACAAACGATAAAAAAGAAATAGACTCATTCAATTTTAATGTCGGTGTTGGGTATCGCTATTATTTTTCTGAGTTCACAACCGAATACATTGGTTTTCAGGTAAGGACGAATTTAGTGAGTTATCATAATCCAGGTGGAACAGACCTTTCTGGAAACACAATATCATTAAGAATCATTTTTTCAGGTTCAGGGAATTGTCGCAAGTACAGTAAGTTAAACAGACTGAAATATGACTTCTAAATGTGGTTAGCTTGGGCATTCTGACCTGCTACTCAAACGTCGAGCGGCTCAAAGGTCTGTTGTGGGATGGGCCGTCGAAGTGATTAGGCTTCGCGACCGAGCTCGCTGATCGGGCAGTTCCTAAGTCAGATGCCCTGTACATCCGACCGATAGAAGTGTTTGGGGGCGTCACGTGGATCAAAGTAAACGATGTCAGGCCCGCCGGCGGAAGCTGGTATTTCGTCGCTCAGCGAAGAAGTAGAGAATGTGCTCTGGAATTATAATCTCAGCATTGCTGCTGATGCAATTATCCTCGCAAGCTCTTGCTCGCGACCAGGCAGAATCATTTATTCAAGCCCTTATCACGAATAATGATTTAGAAAACTTTGTAGATCAGTCCGAGTTGGAAATCTCGAGTCGCCTCGGAATAGAATATGAAGGCGTGGACAACAAATTCCTGATCTCGTATGATATCGAAGACAGCATTAAAAACAGCATTAAAAGAAATGAGTTAGATTACGCCTTCGATATTGTTAATCTGGAGGGCAACTATTCGAAGATTGTTTTGTCTGTTCAGGAACTAGATTACCAGAAAGAGTTCTACTTCAAAGGCCAGAGATATATTTCGCCAATATCCTATTACACAAGAGATTGGAAGCGACTTGAAAGCAAACACTTTAGATTCTTAATAAGCGACACAACCCTCTTTAATTCATACTGTATTAATAACCTCGAAGACTATCTCTTGAAGATAGACGGTTTGCTCAACTTTGGTGATAAGAGGCTCAAGGAATTAGAGGCTCACAAGATTTATTACCTCCTATGTAAAGATGAAGAAGAGATAGAACTTCTAACCGCATTTTATACTCGTGGGATGTACAACGTCGCTTATGATTTCATCATTACTACTTTTAATTCTCATTATCATGAATTGTTGCATCTTTTGATAAATTTCAAGTTAAAAAGATTGCCTCTGTACACACATCCTTTCTTTCAAGAAGGATTTGCTGTTGCCTATGGAGGACGTGGCGGCAAAGAACCAGATGCCATTCTAAGTCTTGGTTTGTTCCTATATAACTCAAAGATGCTGGATTATTCTTCATTGCTCAGTGTGAGAGATTTTTACCAGGTCAATGTTTCGCTAACTTATCCTTTAAGCGGTCTATATCATAAATTCCTCGTGGAACAAATCGGTATTGAAAAGTATTTGGAACTCTATCAAAAATATAGCGGAACTCCGGATGAAGTCGAAAAAATGAAAATTGACGTGAATGAATTGCCTGACAGGGCTACCTGGCATGAATTTATTGATGATTATTCGCAAAAGAAAGCCATAGATTTTAACAATTCAAATACTCAAACTCAATTGATCTATGATGGTGCATCGGCCAGAATATCCGAAGATCTCCAGAATTACTATTTCAATTTGCGCGATACTCTATTGATTGGAGCTGATGCAAACTGCAAAGGATATCACAGCAAGAAGTTTTATGAGGTTTTTAAGAATAGAAAATACCAAGGCGAGAAATATTTGATTGTGGCAAATGCGAACGAGATCTCCATTTACAACCTGTTTACCAACAATTTAATAGCAAATTATGTGAGCTCATTCTCAGATACTCATTCACCTGTTCCATCCGAAGATGGATTATACTGCTTTAGCGTTCGTAGACACGTTTTTGATGCAGAATTGAAGAGTATTTTAATGGATAAAACTGATTGATAAATCTCAATTGGTTGGCAGTTCGTAGGCGAGGTGCCGTGCGCACCTGACAATGAAAGTATCAGGAGCTCGGACGAGCGCGGGTGGCCCACAGCTTTGCTGTGGGATGGTTGGTTGGAATGATCACGCTTCATGATGCTTCGGGAATAGCAATTCCCGAAGCCGAGTAGCATCGGCATTTTCTAATCCAAATGCAACAATCGGAGAGCAGATGAAGATCGAATATCGCAGCGATTACTTCGACGATCCTGATGCGAAAGCATCGTTTGAGCGCTACGCAAAGAGAATATTCGACCTCGATTTCAGTCGATGGAAAGCCCGGGGGCTTTGGGATGACCAGTACAAGCCTTTTTCCGCCTTCGTCGGCGGAGAATGTGTTGCTTCCATTTGTGTCTATCCTTCGGAAATGAGAATCGAAGGCGTGAAGAAGAAAGCTGCTCAACTCCTGACGGTAGGAACTCTGCCCGAATATCGATCGCAAGGTATACAAAGAGAAATTTGGAAAAGAGTCCATGCCTGGATACACCAGGAGTGCGATTTTGCCTTTCTTTTCACGGATGAATCAGCGGCTGGTTTTTACGAGAGCCTGGGCTTAAGAAGACAACCGGAGTATTTTGACGTAGCAAAGTACCCGCAGCCCGCCAGCCATGCCCGGTTGCGATTCAAGAAGCTGAACTTAGAGCAAGATAGCGAATACGCGATTATTGAGCGCCTAGCGAACGAGAGAGAGATGGTTTCCAATAGGATTGGGTTCTTCAATCCCAGCCTGCTTTTGTTCATGTTTTTCTATTCTTACCAGAGCTGGTCTTATTATCTTGAGGACATCGATACTGTAATTGTTGCCGAGGAGACGGAAGACCGATTGCGGATTCACGATATCGTGGCCAACGAGATGCCGAAGCTATCCGATATCGAGATCTTCCTTGCGCAGTTTGAAAAGGAGGAAATCGAATTTCTATTCTGCATCGACCGTCTGGGACTAGTTCAACCTACGAAAAAGAAGAGGGTGGAGGAAGATGTGTTGTTTGTCAGCGAGGATTTCGAATTAGAGGGCCAGTTCGTTTTTCCTTACTCGATTCGTGCATAGAATAGAGACCCAGCAAATCACTGCCTGTTCTGTCAGCTGCTTCCCGTGACAGATTCGTCAGGTCTAAAACCAGACACGACACGGAGAAGGCTGTCATTGCGAGGACCCGTAGGGGACGAAGCAATCCCACGGATACGCAGCACCACGCAGTCTGAAGACTGCGGCTACCCACCCCTCCCTTTTTTGTCTTGGGCTTTACGTTCCCGTCGACAGCCTCGACCCGATCCCGCAAAACGCGGGACCGGGTCAGAGGATCTGGCAGACATAGAAAATCCCATACTCGCGTTGCGGCAAAAGGATTTGGACTACCGTTCCTGTTCTAAGGATTCCTCAACGACTATTTCAACAGCAGCATCTTCTTTACCTCGACATGATCGCCGGCCTCTACGCGGTAGAAGTAGACGCCTGTAGCCAGTTCATGGCCGTTATCACTCCTGCCGTCCCATTCGATTACGTAAGGGCCAACTGACTGCTCACGATCGACAAGTGACCGGACCCGCTGACCCAAGACGTTGAAGATCTCAACGGTCACATGGGCGCGTTTAGGCAGGCTGTATTTGATCAATGTCGACGAATTGAACGGATTGGGGTGGTTTTGTCGCAGAACGAAATCTTCCGGAAGAACTGAACCCCTGTCATCCTCAACATTGCTACAGATCGAGGCAACAAGTGTGAGGTGCTGGATATCTATCAGCGGCGGAGTGCTGCCATCTGTAACGCAAATCGTGAAATGGGCCGTATCCAGGCTTGTCGCCCGACCGGAGATGACACCGGTTTGGCCTTCCAGCGTAATGCTATCCGGAAGGCTTCCGGCGGTCAGATCCCAGGAGTATGGCGGTATTCCGCCTTCTACCTGAATAGTCTGGTTATAGCACTGTCCCAGGCACGCGTTGGGGATTGTCAGGGTGGTGATTTCGACCACAGGCTCGGGCTCCTCAATAACTACAACCCGGATGTCAAAATTGTGGCCCTCGGGATCCAGGTCGTCGAA
>Ga0111227_1084_pt1 | contig 10390 bp, 4 predicted proteins | sample DeeMarSWOR152_54_FD_80391 | JGI IMG/M metagenome (GOLD analysis project Ga0111227, IMG submission 80391) | candidate division WOR-1 bacterium DG_54_3 | reverse complement strand
GTGTAGCTTCCTAAATCTATAAAGGCATAGTTTTCTGGGACAAAGTTCCAATCAGGAAGCCAGGGAGTGCCATCGTTTCTGTAGAAATAGATTTTCCCCTCCTTTACTCCAATAAACAGATCAAAATCAGAATCATTGTCTATGTCTACAAAATGAGGAAAGCTATTTCTCCCGACATTAATAAAGTTGTAATCGGATGTTACCAAGTCCCATTCGGGTGAATTTGGAGTTCCGATATTTCTATAAAAATTAATATTTCCATAGTCTTCACCTATGAACAAATCGAAATCATCATCATTATCGATGTCTACAAAGTAAGGAGCGCTGCCCGCTCCTATGTCAATCGTACTATAATTTTCGCTAATCAAGCTCCAGGCTGGAACTTTCTCAGTGCCGTCATTTTGATAGAAATTTATAACTCCCTCCTTTTCACCTACAAAAAGGTCTAAATCCGAATCGGCGTCGACGTCCACAAAAAATGGGACGCTTTTCTCACCCACATCGATCGATTCATAATTGTCCGCGATTTTTACCCAGAGAGGAGAGTTGGAATCTCCGTCATTCTGGTAGAAAACAATCGTTCCTTCTCCATTTCCCACGAAAAGATCGAAATCCCCATCATGATCTATATCTGCAAAGCAAGAGGCGCTTTTCTCCCCGACTTTGATGGAATCGTAATAATCCGAAACGAAACTCCACTCGGGCTGATCTTTTGTCCCATCATTTTGAAAGAAACTGATCCTTCCATCTTCTCCGCCTATAAACATGTCCAAATCGCCATCACCATCTATATCCACGAAAGTCGGTTTACTAAGCTCTATCCCACCGGCCCAAGCACAGTAAGAAATTCTGTTATTAATCATTGCTTTATATTCCTTCCCCCATCTAATCTCTGTGGCATGAACTATATGGTTCATGCCGGTGGAAAAACAATCGGGGACAGAAATAAGATAGGCCAGCCAGACAAAAATGAATATTCGTCCTATATTCTTAAATTTTTCAGTTTCTGAAGAATTAGACATCCGATGCCAAAATTGAAAGCCCATATTTATTCCGCATCAAATTTAAGCTTTTTTGCAATTTATCTTTTAAAATATTCTTTGTCAAGAGAATTTACCGGGTTGTCTGGAGTGTCTCGCTTTAGCGAAACCTAGAATCTCTTAAAACACATGAGCTTCTACATGGTTGACCTAATGGTTATCACCTAATTATGTTGACAATCCAACATAACGCAATAGCTCTTTTGGGTTCCTGAAGAGTTCGTAGGGCGAGCACCCATGCCCGCCCAATGTTGGCGGGGCTGGGAGCCCCGCCTACGAATCTGAGGTGGCAAAATTTCGCAAGTCAAAATGTTGATGACCATAAGGTGAACACTCCAATTGATGATCCATACAAGTTTGTCCTTCCCAAGTATTCTTTCAACCTCTCTTTTCAGAAGGCGCTCAAAATGCAAAATTTCTGTCAAAAAATGCATTTTTAAATGAATTTAAGGAAGTTTTTTTTAAGTCAAAACTTCGAAAATCGTCTGATTTCTAATGCTAACTTTAATAATTAGAATAACTTACGGCAAATTAGACGGGACTAATTTCGTCCTGTTTTTTTAAGTATTTTTTAAGGGTTTTCTTAAGTCTAAAAAATATCTTAAAATTGGAAAGAGAAAAAGGATATGGTGAAAAAAGTGATTGGGTTTATGAAAAAATACCAGGGTGAGATTTACCCCCTTCCTCTCACACCGGCTTTTAAGTGACGGTTCGGTGGCGTGGAACCCCCGCCACAGGCAGGGGTTCCACGTTCCTGGTCAAATAGGATGCATTTAAGGAAGAGGGTACTTTTGGAAAGATTTTGGGTGCTTTCTGTTAAACTGTGAATTATCTTTTGAATGAACCTGAGAAAAATTTAAATCTACCATATTGACTTAAGCCTTTTTGTCTTTCTTGACAGGAGGCAAGAAGAATTAAAATTTGTCAACATCTTAAAAACCCTATCAACTAAGACCTAAAACTTATAATTTTATTCAATGAAAGGAGCAAAGTCATGAAGACAAAAATTTTAAAAGAAGGAGTCAAGAAAAACCTAAGCGTGTTTGGTCTCCACGTTTGGCTTGGGCCTTTAGTGCTCACATATTTAGGTTTTTTAACTGTGGCCATGATCTTTATCGTTTTGGGGAGTATTCCTGCTAATGCAGACCTGAAGAGTGAAGGGACAGAAAAGGCTTTAGAGTTTGCACCTGGGGTGATAATGATCAAATTTGACCAGAATGTAAAGGTGGAGATTGAAAAGGAGGAAGGATACGTTGCTACTGGTGTCCCCTCCCTTGATGCTCTCAACAGGAAGCATGGTGTTAGAGAATTCTCAAAAGTCTTTTGGCCAGAACCGAAGTCAGAAAAGGGGAAGAATGCGTATAGGGACTTGGGGCTTGGTAGAATTTACAGATTTGTTACGATCCCGAAGGCCGATGTTCAGGCGATGGTGGCTGAATATGAAGCTGATCCAAACGTGGAATACGCAGAACCCGACTATGTCGGTTATGGTCACTTCGTTCCTAATGATCCCAATTTCGTTAACCAGTGGGGATTACTCAACAATGGTCCCGATTTTATTCCCCACCCGGGAACTATAGATGCAGATGTAGACGCAACTGAGGCCTGGCCTTTCTGGGCACCAGAGCATGTGATTATTCTGGCTATTCTGGATACAGGAGTGGACCTTGATCATCCTGATTTTTCTGGTGTCATCTGGACAAATACACCCGAATGTTCAGGGATCGGCGGTGTTGACGACGATCTCAACGGCTATGTGGATGACTGTCACGGATATGATTTCGCGAATAATGATGGTAACCCCCAGGATGACCACGGACATGGCACAGTGAACGCTGGAATAGCTGGTGCCCTTACCAATAATAATGTTGGAGTGGCTGGTATGGCTGGTGGTCCCTTTAACCCTCACCGGATCATGGCGGTCAAGGTGCTGGATAGCAACAATTTTGGATACTACTCCTGGTGGGAGTCCGGTCTCTATTACGCAGCAAACAATGGCGCCAGCGTGATCAATATGAGCATGGGTGGCACCAGCTTCTCTTCAACCCTTCAGAGTGCGGTCAACTATGCTTGGGGTCAAGGTTGTGTGGTGGTAGCCTCGATGGGTAACGCTAACAGCAGCACTCCTCAGTATCCTGCCGCTTTCACCAATACCATCGCGGTTGGAGCCACGGATACTGACGATTCCCGTTGTGTTCCTCCGGACTGGCAAACTTTCGGTATGCCCAGCGGCGGGAGTAACTACGGTTCACACATAGATGTGGTTGCACCAGGGAATTGGATATATAGCACAGTATGGAACAACACTTATGGTTACTGGGCCGGAACCTCCATGGCCGCTCCCTACGTCTCGGGATTGGCCGCGATGATTATGTCGGAGGTGTGGCCCGAACCTTCACCCGATTCGGTGAGACAGATCATCCAATCCACTGCTGACGATCAGGTTGGACTGCCCGGCGAAGATACCCCGGGCTGGGATCAGTATTACGGCTGGGGCAGGATCAATGCCCAGAGGGCACTGGGTGCCCCAACTCCGATATTCGCCGATGATTTTAACGACTGCGACATCAGTGACTGGACCGTCTACACCAGTTCAGGAACTTTCGCCACCAGTAATTGGCAATGGGGCTATGTAAGTGCGCCTTGTGGACTTTATATGTCTTCTATGGCTGGCGGTTATGCCTATGGTAGAACGCCCGACATCGATATAGACACCACCAAAGACTTCACTATTACCACCTACTTTTCGCTGATTCACGACGACAATCACTGGTTTTGGGTTCTGAGTAATAGGTGGGTTGAATTAGTGATAGATTATAACACCGATCTTCGTGCCTACCAAGGTTCCCAAGGTCCAACAATACATTTAGCCACCCTGAATACGAATCAGTGGTATCATATCAAAACAGTGGTTCATCCTGCAACTTCCAATTATGATATTTATCTGAATTGTTATTACGTAGCGACAGCTAAATTCCCCGGCACTTACTTACGCTATTTGCGCTTGGGGGAATTTGAGAACGGATGCTCCAATTGGGGCGAAGGCTACTGGGATGATCTCTTAGTTTATGGGGAAAAATCGTGTCCTAGTGGAGATACCAACGGAGATGGGACGATCAATTCGGCTGACGTGGTGTATCTGATAAATTACCTCTTTAAAAATGGCCCTGAACCAGATCCTTTATGCGCCGGTGACGTTAATTGTGACGAGGTGATCAATAGTGCTGATGTGGTCTATCTAATCAACTACCTGTTTAAAGGTGGACCAGCACCTTGTGAAGGTAAGGCAACCCAATCTCCGAGAAGTCAATCAGCGCTATATAAAGGCAACCCCCCGGCCCAGATTGGCTTCCTTTCTCCCACTATCCCAAAGGATGGTATCTTCAATGTTCCGGTAATTGGCGAATCTGACGTTGACATCGCAGCGGTTGAATTGGAGATCAAGTATGATCTTGGAGAAATCACCCTTTTGGAGCCTGGTTTAACTTCAAGAACCGAAGGGTTACAGATCTATTCTTCCACCAAAGACGGTGTCCAGAAGATTGGAATCTTAGACCTAAGAGGTGAACACTATATCTCTGCTGGGACTGGTAGTCTGGTCAATTTGAGGATGAAAGGATCGGATTTAAGCAGTGGATTTGCTTCGCCCGCCTCTGGCGAGGCTTCGCTCACTACAAGTCTGGAGATAACCAAAGCCATTCTTGTAAATTTGGATGCCCAAGAGATTCCGGTGAACATAGTCCCTGATAGGAAAAAATCAACCGAAGATTTTATGGCAAGAAAATCTGCTCTTCCTCAGAAATTCTCTCTGTCCCAAAACTATCCCAATCCCTTCAATCCCCAGACCAGCATCGACTATGCCCTTCCTCAGGATACACATGTCAAGCTCACTGTCTATAATATACTGGGTGAGAGAGTTAAAGTGTTGGTGGACGAGTACCAGACCGCAGGATACAAAGGTGCTTGTTGGGATGGGAAAGATGAGAAGGGAGAAGATGTGGCCAGCGGAGTGTATTTCTACCGGTTAGAAACCGAAGAATTCTTTAAGGTGAAGAAGATGCTGCTGCTTAAGTAGTCTCGATGTCAATAATTAAGCAGAGGCAACGAACCTCTCCCCCTATCCCCCTCTCCATTAAATGGAGAGGGGGTTCATCCTGAAGGGAACAAAAGGGGGTGAGGTTTTTTCTTATTTTGTCGGATTTGGAAATCCGACCTACGCGACATTTTTTAATGTCCTCTAATAAAACAAATTAAAAAGTCTTCTCTCCACTTGGGGGAGAGGATGAAGGTACAAAATTAAAATCGCAACCCCATCCTCCCTAAACCATATTGCAAAAAAATCCCTGTTTGTGTTTGACATGTATTTATCATTACAAAAAAAGGTTAAAAGAATGGTTGACAAATTCAAGTGGGGAGTTTATATTATAGTGTATCCTAAATATGCCTAGGTAGGCAATCTTTAGCTTACCTTGCTATTCGTAACGCAGTGGACAATGTAGATAATTCTCATAGAGATCAACAAAGCTACAATAACGCGGAGCTTATATCAGTTTGAGATCATGTAGCAGATGACTGGCTTAATCTTTCTAAGTACGTAAATAAAAATGCTATGTTAAAATTCTAAAAATCTCACATTTTATTTAGGAGGTGAAGAACCGTGAAAAAGATGACAGCAGGAATTTTGGTCTCTACGCTGTTGTTTGTATTTGTCGGGATCGCTTCAGCAGAAAATCGGCCTGCCAGTTCGTCTCTGGAAGTTTCTGATTTGAAGGTAGCAGAGGAAGCTCAGCAACCCGTCACTTATGTTGATGTCGCTCTGATGCAAAGTAATGAGGATCTCACTAAAATCAGTTACAAACTTGGCGACTTCACTCTGGAAGAGGCGCAGATTGGAGAGCAAGAATACTATCGGGTTATGCTGGGGAGAGAGTCAAATATTATGAAAAAGGGCATGCCTGATCTTCCTAAGATTTGCCGCAGCATAATCATTCCCGATAATGCAAAGATGGAGGTACAAGTTATCGAAAGCAAATTCATTGAATATCAAGTACCCATAGCACCTTCAAAAGGGTTTATTTCTCAAGGTGTGAATCCTGATGAGGTTCCTTATGAATTCTCAGGAATATATGATCTGAATGAGTTCTATCCACCTGCCATCGCTAAGCTTGGTTCACCTTTCATTCTTAGAGATTTTCGCGGGATTACCGTTACTGTATATCCCTTCGCATATAACCCCCAAACTCAAACCTTAAGAGTTTACACTGGTATAGTTTTAGAAGTAAGGAACATTGGGGTTGATACTGAGAATGTTAAGATTCGTGCTGCTAAGAATTGTAACCAGCATTTCGCTGACATCTATGAACATCACTTCCTCAACTACAAAAACTATCTCTATGATCTTGTGGATGAGCATGGAAGGATGATTGTCATCTGTTATGGGGATTTCATGAATGCCGTTCAACCCTATGTTGACTGGAAGAGACAAAAAGGTATTCCAACAGATCTTTATAATGTAGCAAACGTCGGTTTAACTGCGGATGAAATTAAGGCTTTCATACAGACTGAATATAACTCCGGTGATGGGTTGACTTTTGTTCAATTTGTTGGAGACGAAGCCCAGATTCCAACGTTCCTGATAGGCAGAGATTTCTGCGAGGGATTGGCAACTTCAGATCCATCTTATGCTTTGTTGGACGGAGGTGATAGTTATCCCGACATCTTTGTTGGTAGATTTTCTGCACAAAATGTTGCTGAAGTGGAAACCCAGGTGGAAAGAACCATTTATTATGAGAAAGACATAGTTGATGGTGAGTGGCTGCATAAGGGAACAGGAGTTGGCTCTATCTGGGGTGAGGGTTATGGTTACATGGGTTTGAGTGATAAAGATTTGGTAGAGGTTTTGCGGCTAAAGCTTTTGGCCTATACCTATACCGAAGTTGATCAACTCTATGAGGAGGAGGGTCCAGGCGGTGAAGTAGTGCCTGTTCCGGTAGCTGAGTTTGTAAACGCGATAGATGAAGGGAGGGGCATAGTTTTGGTAGAGGGGCATGGACCTTGTGACGCTAGTTTCATGATTCCACCTGGTTCATTTAATGATCTATTTACAGCAGACAGCGTTTGGAATCTGGTGAATGACTACATGCTGCCCTTCATGTCCATCGGAGCACCATATTTAGCTAATTTTCAAATTGATCTTACTTTTCCCGAGGCTTGGCTGAAAGCTACAAATAAAGCTACGGGTGCCCCGATTGGTGCCATTGCCGTGTATGCTTCTTCGGTGGATTTGGATTATGCATCACCCCAGGCAGCTCAACATGAGATGGTTGAGTTGCTGGTAAATGAAACAATGAACACCATCGGTGGTCTTATGTATAATGGTGCCTGCTTTTCGATGGATCTTTATGGTGCAAGAGGTGAAAAGACCTTCAAATCATATCATATCTTCGGAGACGTTTCACTACAGGTGCGAACGGATACCCCCTCCTCCATGACGGTGGTGCATGACCCTGACATTCCGGCTGGCTCATCATCTTTTGAGGTTACAGTGGTTGGAGTGGAGGATGCATTGTGTGCGATTTCCCGCAACTACGAATTGCTTGGGTATGGATATACTAACGACACCGGTTACACAGTAATCGAATTTGACGTGCCGATAACTGCTGGAGACCCATTGGATCTTGTTGTAACCGCTTATAACAAAGTATCCTATATCACCCAGATAACTGTCAACCCGGGCACCTTTGTTCGCGGCGACGCCAACGGGGATGGCTCGATCAACAGCGCCGACATCACGTATCTCATAAATTACCTTTTCAAAAATGGTCCGGCACCAGATCCTTTATGGCTTGGGGATTGCAATTGTGACGGAATCATCAATAGTTCCGATGTGGTCTATTTGATCAACTATCTGTTTAAAGGCGGACCGCCACCCTGTAGCGAATAGCAAGAATTCCAGTGTAGGGTCTTGATTTACCCAACCCGCCTGTATGTCGGTGGAGACAGCATCTTCTGATAACAGGCGAATGCCATAATCATATAATGGGTGGGGTAACGCCTTGCTCTACAAAGGATTGCCAACCCGACCTACTCTCCGCAGTATGTTATCATCTCACCCCACCAGGCAGACGTTTGCCCGTCTGGGCAGTGCCGAAGGAAAGGACTCAGCCAGACGGAAGGATTCTGTCACCTGATAACTCTTATCTGAATACCGTTCTTTTTTTTCTTTTTTTCGGAGAATTTTACTTGACTTTTGGCAATTCCTTGATTATTTTTAAAAAGATCAGAGCAACATCTTAGGCTTACGATTTTAACGTGAAATTTTTTGCTTTAGACTTTAAACTCTTTTTTAACTCTAAAGCTTTAACTTTTTTTTGCGGAGGTTCAAGATGTACAAAAAGATCTTAGTAATTCTGTTCTTCCTCTTCTGGGCTTTTCCGGCTCTGGCGGACTCGGTGTTCACGATCGAGGATCCGCCCGTGGACTTCGAGGTCGTCGACGCGGATCCGTTCGACGGCATCGGCGACAACGGGCCGTATTCCACCTTCAACGACGCTCTGTTGGGGACGGAGGGGGAATGCCGGTCAATGGCTGAGTTCGACATCTCACCGTTCAGCGTTCCGCCCGGGGAGTTCATCAGCGCCGCCACGTTCGAGGTGAGGATCACGGCGATCGAGATTTATGGGCTGGGCGTTAATGGGGAGACTCCAGAGAGCTTGGCAGTCGATGGATACGTGGGCAACGGGATCGCGGAGCTGTCCGACTTCGAAGCCGGGGACGGCAACATTCTCGACTGGGTCGCTACGCCGGACCCTCAAATCGGGCAAGTGCTGAGCTTCGACGTGACGGCGTTTGTTACCGATCTTGTCAACGCCGAGGAGTCGTTTGTCGGGCTGACGGTACGGGCCGAGACCTTCGGCGGGCTCTGGGTCACCGAGGGTAGCGGTTTTCCGAAGTTGACGATCGAGACCGGGTGGTGCGGGGATGTCAACAACGATGGGGTGATCAACTCAGCCGATGTTGTCTACTTGATAAATTATCTTTTCAAAGGTGGTCCTGCCCCTGACCCGATTCAGGCTGGAGATGTCAATCTTGATGGGGTGCTTAATAGTGCTGATGTGGTCTATCTGATCAACTACCTATTCAAAGGCGGACCGCCGCCCTGTAGCTAAGACATAAGCACGAAACAAGTTTACATACCCCTTACCCTCCCAGACAAGCCGACGCCCAGACGGGGGCATCTGCCCTCCGGGCTGCGGGTCTCCGTAACTCTGTCACGCAAGGGGATAAGATGAGATTTGCAAGAGAATTAGGACAAGGAAGAAGTAGATTGAGGGATTGTCATGAGTTCTTGATTTTGTGGTAGGCTTTCTTTGCAGCTTTTTTTATTTCAGAGATAAAGCTTCCCCCTTCGGCAATCAATTTTACTATTGCCTTCCTTCCGTGACGAAGAAACAAAGTAAGCAGTGCACAAACACCAACAAACTTGAGGAATATCTCTACAAACTCCAAAATAGATATACCTCTTCTTTCCCTTCACACATCCCTCCTTTCTTCTAAAGGTTAAGGGAAGCCCTTGCAAAATACAAACCCGCCGCAAGGGTACCTTCACCAACAAACTTAAAAATTAACTCTTTATTTGTCAAGCTTTTTTTCAATTTTCCCAACTTTTTTTATTACTTCCACTATTCCTGTGGTTCTCCTTTTTATCAATTCCAATGCTTCTGATGGGTCCGTTTCCTTCGCTGAAGGCGGGTGTTCTTCACCCGCCGTTTCATTTCCCGTCCGCAGGATCTATAGGATTGGTGAAGAACACCAACGGGAAGCAGGGAAAAAGGGATACAGAGAGGTCTCTGGTCTGATCAATTAGGGCACATAGGGATTTTTTCCTTGACTTTTGTTATTTTTGGCTTATTATATAAGTTAAGAGCACACCAAAGATAGACTTTGGTGAATTTTTTAGCCTCCTAAAGGAGACAAAAATGATCAACAACCTATTCATTCTATGATTTTACTTTTGGTGAACATCCGCTCCTTTGCTCAGGTTGATACCGCTTGTGCAAGAAGATGGAAGGAAACGCGAAATTATGATGATTGGGCTGCTGCCACAGCCGTAAAATTTTAACGTTCTAATGTGTATGTGTAAGAGGAGGTTAACAAAAATGTTTGTTAGATATTCTATTCCGCTTCTGTTCTGTCTGGTGTGTTTAACTTTTGCACAATCTGCCGAGGCCCAGGGGATTGTCGATTCATTCCCTTCTCCTGCCAGCGAACCACGTGGGCTGGCTTGGGATGGAGAATATCTCTGGTGTGCAGACGCAGGCACCGATTCAGTCTATAAGTTAGATACATCT
>Ga0111227_1006_pt1 | contig 10434 bp, 8 predicted proteins | sample DeeMarSWOR152_54_FD_80391 | JGI IMG/M metagenome (GOLD analysis project Ga0111227, IMG submission 80391) | candidate division WOR-1 bacterium DG_54_3 | reverse complement strand
CAGTCTTGAGCTTTCTTGTCTTCGCCACTCGTGTTATAATGCTCCGCCAGCATGATCATGGGTGCGATGTAGTTCAGGTTCATGTGGGCGATTAAGTCCTTTGCCAGGTAGCTATCGTCGTACCAGTCGTATTTCAGATAATCCAACCTAAGAGTCTTTTCAAGATTTTTTTTCAGCAGTGCCAGGTTATCGATTCGTTTGGGGCTGTATTGATATGCTAGACCTACGATATATAGGTCATCAGTTAGAGATTTCGTATAATTCTCATAGACCGTCAAGGCGAAGTAGATAGGGATATCTGGATATTCTGTGGTCAGGGTCTGGCATAACTTAGGTAAGAAAGTTGTATGCATTAAATCAGGCAGATTATCAAAATCGATGGTAACGTCTTTTTCCTTCAATTTCATTTCCAGATAAGACGGCTTGGTCCGGGTGGTTATAGATATGTTCAAAACCGTTACATCCTCCCTTATGCCCAAAGCTTTCTGAAGCATCCAGAGGGGATAGGTATCATTATCGCCATTAGTAAACAAGATGGCATTCTCTTCGGTGGACATCAACACATTATAATTGTAGTTGATGAGCCCGGGGGCGATATCTTTGCTTTCATACAACTTTTCGCAGAACTCCTTCATCTTCTTTCCCTGCCCGTTGAACTCATAACATGAGATAAAAGGATAGTAGGTGTCGGGTTGTTCGGGTCGAAGTTGGTAGGCTTTTTCAACAAGAGAGATGTCCTTTAGACTGTAGCAGTTCCAGAATTTGAGAAGGTAGTATTCATAAGTTTCGGGAATGGCCTTTTCCATATCCTCGATGATCTTCTTCAGCCGCGCTTGCTTTTCCTCAGTGCCGATGGTTTCTGTGTAACTGGCATATCGATTGGCATTGTAATAGTTGTACCAGGCCTCCGGGTTTTTGGGATTTTTTTCTATTTCTTTTTTCCAAAGTTCAGCCTGTTCGATATACCATTCGTTTGGTTTTTGTTCATAAACGATACGATACACCTTTTCCGGTCTGGTGTTTTCGGACTGCCCGATACAGGTCATAATCTAAACACAAAAGCACGAAAACACACTATCCATAATACATAGTGAAAATCGCTTCATTATTTTAAACCCTCCTTCTCAATATATTCGTTTGTATGGCAACTCATCAAAGATGTTGCCTTTTTTTACCAATCTGTTTCACCCTGTAATACACGTCACACTGAAAAGGGTTCAAAGTTTTTTTGAAATGTTCATAGGGAAAGAAGAAGGATTTGGAGGTTCGAAGAGGGACAGGGGTCTGGCATGCGATCGTTCGATTAGAAAGCGCTATAACGGACTATCGGGCTTTCTTGCCCTCGTTTTTGCGGTCCAAGACCTGGGGAGTTTAGGAAAGGAGAACCACAATCGGGTATCGGTTCGGGTAGCGGGAAAATAGAAACACCCCACCACAGTGACAGAAACTGGGGTGGGGTGCACATCGCCTGATTTAGTCAAATGACTATCCGAGCCAGTGAATTAGTGGCCGCTTAGAACCGCAGGCCAACGCCAACCCAGTAACCTCCATCGCCAGTTGTTCCGCCACAAACTTCGAAGTTGTTGCCGACCGTACAGCAGCCACTCTCAGAACCCCAATTCTTATGGCAAATATCCTTTAGACCGTCAAAGATGTTGTCGTTAGTGAAATCATCCAAAGGACTGTCTGGGATATCAAACTCGCTGGAGGATTGGTGATTGCCCACCGAGGAACTGCCTTCGGTATCATCTGCCACAGCGACCATAGTGCCAGCCACGAGGAACAGACCAAGGAGTCCTATGACCAACGTGTAAGCCAAGTAACTGACTTGAGCTTTCATCTAAGATCACTCCTTTCTAAAGATTTTAGGTTTGACTTTTATGTTTTTCTTGAATCGCCGGCGCCTCAGCGATTCTTGGAGTCCATGGCCTCCGATTAGAAGACGTTTGGGGTGGTATAACCGATGACGGAATTTTGTGGGCGCAATGCAACTTATGGATTCTCGATTTCTTTTTTGATATGATGCGAGTGTGACAATCAGATTAGGTAGTTATCGATTGGGTTTCTTTATCAACGGCACAGGGGGATAGTCGATCATTGGTCAGAGAAAAAGGGTGGGCTATCGGTAAACATAAAGCCAGAAAGGGGAACTCCCCTCTGATTGCCAAAACTCGACGGCCCTGGGTGAAAGGGGGGAGAGTGGGTGGGCTACTTAGTATCAATCAGCTTGCCCAGCAGAGCTCGATACATCGGTGTCTTGCGGTATTCATCGAAGCAGTACTGGCTCATCAGATAGAGGTGAAGGTCTCTGTCCTCATGGAACTTTGGGTGGCGGTTCTTGAGATCGGTGAGTATTTGATTCAGGCGAATGTTGATGGTGCGCTCGTCGACTCCCTTTTCCCTGGAATCCATTACCTCAAATTCTGCGAGTGTGGTCCAGGCTGACCAGTTTCCCATCATTGCATCAGTTGCTCTTTTGATAGCTGCTTGGAGTATCGCATTGGCGGTATATGTATCCCCGGTGAGAGCATGAAAATCGATGGCATACTGGACAGTAATATTAACCCAGAGACGCGTCCAATACTCGATGCTCTGGTTTTCCTTGGGGAGTTCATTCATGACTTGCAGAGCCGCGGTAAGCATTTCCAGTGATGCCACATGGTCTCCATCCCTTTCCATAATTGACATGGCCCCGTAAAGCAAGATTGCTGCAGAAATGATGTCTTTGCGGTCAACCCCCTGCGCCTGTTGAATCAGCGTATTATACTCCTTATCAGAGAATTTCCGCCTCAGCGCTACGATTCTATCGCTTTCTTGGTGCGGGAGTCCAAACTCAGATGGATTTTCCTCTGGAGGCTTGGAAAGATAGAAGATATTCTTCAATTCCTTTACTTCCGATTCAAACTTCGAATGATCAAAGTCTTTATGCATTTGACTACCTCATATCTTCTGTGGAAGACGCACCTAAATCGGTGCGAAACCGGATGTTCATAGCTTTCAGGCCATTATAGCAGTGCTGCTTCACGGTACCCTCAGGTTCACCGAGCATTTCGGCGATCTCACGGAATGAGCGATCTTCCAGATAGCGAAGCCTCACAGCCGTGCTCAACTTCTTGGGGATAATCGCAAGTACCCTCTCAATGTGTTCCTTGTTTTCAGCAGTGATAGCAATGCTCTCCGGCGATCTGACCCCCGATGTACAGAACTCCACCTGTGAAGTGAACTCGACTTCTATTCCATTGTGCAGTTCCTGAACAATGTCTACCTTTTTTTCGTTTCTGATCTCTGAGCGCCTCGTTCTCTTGCGAAAAAGTGAGATTGCCTCGTTTATGGCGGATCTGTAGAGGTACCTTACCGGATCGGGAACGCGGGAAAGCTCTTTCTGGAGCGTCACCTTCCCGCAGAGCTCATGCAATAAGTCCTTTGCATCTTCGGGGTCGCCACACATAGCCCTCAGAACAGGTCCGATTCTAGTCTCAAAGACCTTGTACAGTGCTCGCTGGGCTCGACCTGAGCCGTGCAAAGCTTGGCGGGCAAGTTCTGCCAGACTCTCATTCTCACCCTGCAAAGCCCTGGATAGAAGCTCGGCAACACTGACTTGGAGACCTCTAATGATGTTTTTCTTTCTTACCATGGGTTTCCCTTACGCTCCAAATCGGGCCACTTTCATAATGTAGACCATCAACAGCACCATTGGCGCCGTCTTGTAGGTTATCATGGAAATAGTCTCAAGCAGGTTTTTGGCTGACATGTGAAGACCTCCAGTTTTTTTGATTTCTCCTTTTTTCACTTTCAATAATAATAACGATTCAAGGGTCAGAATCGCCGAACAAAAATAGAAGAATTTATGATTTTTTTTCACAGGTATTTTCCGTGTTCGCATGCCGGGCCGAGCTGGACAATGCTTTTGCAGCGGCGGATGGGATTTTCAGCCAATACTTGCCTTGGTACCACATACAGCAGAGCAATGACACGGAATAGACCGCACAATTGTCTCCTCGTATGTTTCCACCTATTACTTCCTGAGGGCAAATCTGCCGCCAGCTTTCCTTGTTCGTGGTGCAAGACGGGCATGAGAGGTGCTTTTCCACATAGAGTCAATCCAAATTCATACTTGACTATCGCAACCTACTTTGTTAACTTATCATATGTGAGTTCGGGCAGGGGCTTGTCCTGAAGGGTTGCACCTCTGTCTGTAAGAAGGGTGGGAGTGAGACACCCACCCGGACGGGACCTTATGTCTTATTGTAAAAATTGTTTACTTGGAAATGGGCAAAAGCTCCGTTTATTTCTTAGTAACTTGCGTAGAGGAGAGAAGTATTTTAGGTTTTTGCAACTATTTAGACTTTGCCTTGTTTGGGGATAGATATTTGAACCGGCTAACGATATAAAGGAATCCATAATTCGGAGGTTATAAAATGAGTCAGGTAGAAATAAAGGATTTTGAAGAAAGTCAGATGGATGAGCTTCTGGCGCTGCTCACCAAATGGAGTCCCGATCATCCGGAGCTGGGCGAGGGAGACATCGTCAAATGGCAAAAGTGTTACCGCTTTGTGGCAATGCATGAGGGAAAAATCGTCGGCTACATCGGTCAAATAGCCCATGATTTTAAGTATGGAAAAAAGAGCGGCAAGGAGGGGGTGGAGCATCTTGGCTGGGGGGTAACGCTGGTTTTGGATATGTCTGACAGCAAAATCAGAAAGCAGGCCGGACGGGAGCTCTTGGGAAGATGCGAAAACAATCCACCCTTGCAGTATTCAGCAGTTGGAGTGGTACCTGCGATAGAAGAACCGTATAAGAGGCGTGGGCACGTGGTCCGGCGGGACTGTTCAAAGATGTATGCCCGTTTTTTGAATCCTGCCAAAGCCCTGAAATATATGGATAAACCGTCGATTTATGCACCCGTGATGAAGCTGGCAAACGTTTTTTGTCCAAAGCAGAAAGATGTAAACAGGGAGAAAGTTGAAAGGATCAAAGAGTTTAAGCCGGATTGGGATGAAAAATGGGATAAGCTGATGTACGAACAGTACGAGATTTACGGAATCAGAAACGCCGAATTTCTCAATTATAAGCTGACCCAGCCTAACCGGGATTATCACGTTTACATTCACTCCGATGATGGTTACATTATTTTCCGCCATGCAATACACCGTACAAGAGATTTGAATCTGGTCAAGGTTTGTGATCTGGTCGGCACCGAAGAAGCCAAAGTGGATCTTGTTTCGTTAGCGGTAGATTTTGCTGATGAGGTGAAGGCTTATGGGGTAGTGGCACTGGGGTCGTTTGACGAAGAAAAGACTTACAAAAAAGCCGGTATGTGCATTTCCAAGCCTTATCCGATAACCATGCGGCCGCACATAACGGCTAAAATGCACATTTCGTTTTTTGAATCCGATCTGGACAATCTCTGGTGATGGTAATGATTTAATTTTTGGTGAGAAATTAATTGGAAAAAACAATTTATGTCATCATCGGATGTGATGCCGATCCGGATCGTGATTATTTTGTCAGAGATATTCCACCCGACAGTCTAAGCTGGCGGGGGATGCTTGAAGGAATCCCCCGGACCAAAGATAAACTTCAGAAATTAACCGACAGCGATGGCAATCCACCGGTCTTTACCTGGAATCTCCGGGTAGACCATCAGATAAAAGGGGTGTATGGCGCCTATAATCATATTCTGACTACTCATACCAACTTTCTCCTTGAGCTTGAAAAAAACGGTGATGAGCTTGCCTGGCATCCACACTTCTGGTGCTACGATGAGAAAAGGAAAGCTTGGTATCAGAATTATCAGGATACAGACTGGCAGGTTAAGATGCTGAAAGAAGCTTGTGCCGCCTATCAGGAGGTGCTGCCCGGACGAGCAAGAACGGTGAGAATGGGATGGTCCTACCACAATAACCGCACCTTCGCAACCCTTGATAAATTAGGGGTGGAGGTTGACATCAGCGGTATCCCCGGATTGAGAATTCTTCCCCAAAAGAAACGGGCGCGTCTCTCAAACTTTTACGACTGGTCTATTACACCTAACAAACCGTTTTATCCTTCGACGGCTGATTACCGACGTGAGGCAAAAGAAGGTGAGAAAAGCTTCTCTGTTCTGGAGGTGCCCAATTTTATGGCGAAATCTTTTTTCTGGGGTATGCTGAGCGGACTGGTGCTGGCAAGAAAGATGAAAGATATGAAGCAAATCGGATATGCTCTATCGAAAGCGGCATATATGTCGACCATTACCGGCAAACCCATACTGTTTAGGCCCATGCTGGCACAAATGAAGAAAAACCTTAAAGTAGACGATAAAGTGATTTACAGCTCCCTTTTGCATCCGGATGAGTTGATTGAAAACATCCATCCCGTTTATTCTCTGGAAAACTTAGAAGAGAATACAAGATCGATATTGGAGCTGGCAGATAGCATGCAGTCCAAGGTGAAATATATCAGGGCTTGCCAGACGAAAGACTATGTTTAGAACATTTTGCTCTTACGGGGTTGATCTGCATAAATGTGAACACACCGTATACTATTAGCCAAGAGTGGAAAAAGAGGGCTCTGGAAAAACTACTTCAAAGAGGCAAATTGGAGTGTTCACTTTTAGGTGAACCAGGTTAAAGCCTTTTGTCTTTCAAGAAGTTTCAAGTCAAGCTAAAGTCGTAGATCCCGACTTGGCGGGGCTTGACACTCCCGCTAAATTTTTCCCAATTTGACTTTTTCAGAGGTCTCAAAAATAATACTTGAGGAAAAAGCTATAGAGACAGAAGCTAAAAACCAACCCCAGAAGTCGTTGGTGAGGTCGTTTCTTGTAACGGCCATTAAGTTTGTGCTGGCCGCCACGGTCATCTATTTTGCCGGACGACAACTGGTGAGCAACTGGACCGAGGTATCTGGGTATCAATGGACTATCAATCCCTTACTGATAATCTTATCCGTTGTTTTTCATCTGATTACCTTTGCGGTGCTTTCCAAAATGTGGTGTCTGCTCATAACGGCTTTTGGTTTTGACGTTCCTCTAAAATATGGCTTTAAAGTTGCCTATATTGCCAACCTGGGGCGATATATTCCCGGCAAAATCTGGCAGGTATTCGGGATGGTTTATCTGTTAAAGAAGATCAATATTAATAAGGAAGTTGCCTTTGCGTCATGGGGTATTGCCACGCTTTTTGGTTTACCGCCCGCTTTTTTAGCCGGATTTATCACCATCTGCTTTTATCCCGAGATGCTTTCTAATGCGTTAAGCGGTAACCTGGGTATAGGTCCCTTCGTGGCTGTGGCGGTAACTTTTGCGGCATCTTTTGTATTGGTTTTTGCTCCGGACAAAGCCATGGCTCTATTTAACTGGATTCTAAAAACGCTAAGAAGGCCGCCGGTTCAATTCAAGCTGAAAAAAAAGGTTGCCCTTCAAGTCTATTTGGGATATTTTATAGGTTGGATTTGCTACGGCATTTCTTTTTATACTTTTATGAATGCCATAATGGTTAAGCCGGATATACCGGTAATTGCCGGTATTGGTTCATTTGTCTTAGCCTACATTATTGGATACCTGACTTTTTTTTCTCCAGGTGGTTTGGGAGCGCGAGAACTGGTGCTGACCACCGTGCTCTCTCCTTTTCTGGGATCTGTGGCTGTGGGACTGGCAGTTGCCGCCAGGGTATGGAATCTTATCAGCGAGTTTATCGCCACCGTGATCGCTTTGTTAATAAAATTAGAAAAGAAAAAGGAGTAGTTTTTGGCCAAGAAACGAAAGCCTTCGACCCTTGCCGCACAAAAATTCCGTCAAACGAAATTTGACCCGGAAAGCTCACCTTATTTTACCCCGATAGCGTTTGGCATCCTGCTTTTGGGAATGGTGATTCTGTTTGGTGAGTTTATTTTTTCCGATAAGATTTTTTACAGTGGTGACATGATGCGAGCGGGGATATTCTTTCGTTCTTTTTATGTTAATTTTGTTCTTGCTCATGGCTCTGTTCCTCAATGGAATCCCTACATCTTTGGTGGCCTCCCGTTTGTGGACGCATTTCACGGTGATTTATTTTATCCCCTTTCGTTTTTGAAGTTTTTCGGCTCTCTCTTTCGGGCGCTAAGCTACAATTTGATTTTCCATATTTTTCTTGCGGGAGTATTCACTTACCTTTGTGCCCGGCAGTTTAGATTGTCGAAGGTAGCATCACTCCTTTCGGGCATTTCATATATGTTTGCCGGGTATTTAGTCTCTATGATTGCACCCTGGCATGACGGAAAGATCTTTGTTACTTCGTTATTTCCGCTAACCATCTTGTTTTTGGATCGAGGCTTTGAGAAAAAGCCTCTCTTTAACTTCTCTTTGTTGGGGCTTGTAATCGGACTGATTATTTTGACCCCTCATCCGCAGATGGCCTATTTCTCCCTCTGGGCGATTAGTTTCTATTCGCTGTTTAAGCTGATTGTTTTATATAGGAAGAAAAGATCGATTAAATCGGTAATTCGCCCGGCATTGCTCACAACCTATGCCGTTGTAATCGGGCTTATGATTTCTGCGGTCCAGTTTTACCCCGGTTTTTACTACACCAGTAATTATTCACCCCGCTCTGAAGCCAAAAGGGGCTGGGACTGGGCAACATCGTGGTCACTGCATGGGGAAGAAGCCTTTTCGCTGTTGATTCCGGAATACGTCGGCATCAATACCCAGAATGCCAGAACTTACTACTGGGGAAAGAATCCTTTCAAGGACAACTCGGAGACGGTAGGAATAGTGTGTTTGTTTTTCGCTTTAATGGGTTTGTTCTTCTACAGGAAAAAGGAATCCTACTTCTTGGGAGGTTTGGCGCTCTTTGCGCTGATTTACGCTTTGGGTGCGACAACACCGTTTTTCAGGTTGTTTTTCCATTTGATACCTATGGTGAAATCGATGCGGGCGCCCTCGATGATAATGTTTTTGTTTTCTTTCTCGACGGCCATTTTAGCCGGAATGGGTCTGCAGTTTGTGATAGATCGCAGCCGGAAATTAAAAGGGGTAGAGGCGAAAAGATTCCGAGGATTGCTTTTTGGCATGCCCGCTTTGATGTTTCTTCTGGCGCTTCTTTTCAGCGCCTCCGGAAAAGGGATGCTTAAGCTGTGGACCTCTTTGTTCTACAGTGACGCCGCCACTACCATGGTACAACAGGGAGTAAGCAAGTTGGACTTAGCATATATGAACCTTCCGGCAATTCAATCAGGCGCCTGGCTTGGATTCTTGTTTACGACACTTGCGGCCACCTGCACATGGATATATCAAACCGGGAAAATAGGCATATACATTTTGGTCGCTTTGTTACTTATTCCGGTTGTTGATGGCATCCGTTTTAATAGACGCTTTATTAATCTGGCGGATCCATCGCCATACTTGTCCCCCAATGTCCTGTCCGAGTTTTTCAAAAAGGATACCGATAAATATCGGGTGCAAAATTTCAGCCCATATACTTCAATCAATCTTCCTTATCACGGTACCGAAGTGGTTGTTGGTTATCACGGCAACCAGCTTAAGTGGTACGATAAACTTCTCGGTGGGCCGGGCCATCGTTGAGCAATCAGGCGAATCCCCGCTTTTTAAATCTGGTGGGTGCCAAATATATAATCCTTCCGCCGAATCAAAAACTCCCGGAAGGTTATCTGGGGGATGCGCCGACTCCTACCGTTTTGAATTTTGGTTCCGGAGAGATCATTCGAAATGATAATGCTTTCCCCAGAGTCTTTTTAGTTGATAGTTATAAGATAGTTGAGGATGTCAATGAAATCTATCCTCAAGTCTTAGGTGGAACCGAGGATCTGAGACAGCTGGTATATCTGGAAGAAGATCCCGGCATTAAACTGTCTCCCGATAGCATGGGTTTGGATTCGGCATGGGTTATTGATTATGAGAATGATTCGGTGTTAATTGGACTCAACTGCACCCAGAATCATATTTTAGTGATAACCGACAACTATTATGAATCCTGGCATGCTTATGTTGACGGTCAACCAGCAAAGCAGCTTCGGGCTTATGGTAGTTTCAGGGCAGTGGCATTTCCGGCAGGTGCGCAAAAGGTTCTTTTCAAGTATAGGTCGCAAAGATATATTACCGGGCGATGGGTCACCTGGTTGACATCACTATACCTTTTCATTATTCTTGGTTTCTATATAGTTAAGCCCCGATTAGTCAAAAAGAAAAGGTAAGACATCGAATAATTTTCGGCTCTTTCGTATTTAATGTGGAAATTGTGTTTTACTATGCCCCTCTTTGTTGTCCCCCGACGGGTAATATGCGTATGCACTCATACGAGCATGTTGTGTTCGCGTAGGGGTGGAGTTCATCTCCACCCGCTTCCGGCGGGGTTATTGGGGCCAAGAGAAGTTTCGCCCCTACACGTGATCATCCCTTGTAGGCTTTTATGAACCGTCCTCATTCCTGGGGATAACTACAAGATCTATTCCTCCAAAGAC
>Ga0111227_1153_pt1 | contig 10564 bp, 9 predicted proteins | sample DeeMarSWOR152_54_FD_80391 | JGI IMG/M metagenome (GOLD analysis project Ga0111227, IMG submission 80391) | candidate division WOR-1 bacterium DG_54_3 | reverse complement strand
TTTAATTCGGGGACTTCCATTTCAAAGAGTTTCTTGATTAATCCGGGATGGGAGCGCGAAACCACGACAAAGGGTCCCTTGGGGGTCTTTTTGGTTTCGACCACATACAATTTTACTCGTTCCCTTTCCCGCAGCGCCTCTCCAGGGATCTGCTCTGCCGGAGAAAGCACGGTTTCAATCCTTCCCAGATTAACCAGATACCCTCCATATTCTCGGCGCTGGACAATCCCTGTGATCAGTTCGCCTTGCTTATGGGAAAACTCTTCAAAGGCCTCTTCCTTTTCCGCCTCCCGGATGCGCTGGATGATGACCTGCTTGGCGGTTTGAGCCGCCAGCCTTCCGAAATCCTTGGGGGTCACATCCCTTTCTTTACCTTCCTCTTTGTGAATAATTCTGACTTCGCCCTCATCCGAGATCCTGACCTCGAGGTTTTCTTCCCCCTCTTCTTTAAATCTCTTTTTGGCAGCTGAAAGGAGGGAGACGCGGATGGCTTCCAAGAGGGCCTCCTTATGGATCCCCCTCTCCCTTTGGATTTCTTCAAGCATTTCAGAAAATCGCTCAATTTTCATGTAAATTCCCTCCTAATACCTCGACTCGCTCCCTCGATAAACTCGGGACAGGTACGCTCGCTCGGTATAAAAAACAAAAAGTGGGCGTTTCCCCACTTAATTTTCAAGCTCATTATAACAACCCCCTGCCAATTTGTCAAATGAAAAGGGCCAAACTTTCGCCTGGCCCTTCTGATTTTCTGATTACCTGATACGCCGATAATCTACATCATGCCCCCCATGCCTCCCATTCCTCCCATCCCACCGGGTGGCATTGCCGGAGCTTTTTCTTCTTCCGGCTTCTCCGCCACCAGAACCTCGGTGGTCAGAAGCATAGAGGCAATAGAAGCAGCATTCTGCAGGGCGGATCGGGTTACCTTGAGAGGATCAACAATCCCAGACTTAAACATGTCTCCAAATTCAAAGGTCTGGGCATTAAAACCAACTCCTGATTTTTCTTTCTTAACCCGCTCGACCACTACTGATCCTTCCCAGCCAGCGTTATTGGCGATCTGCTTGAGCGGCTCTTCCAGGGATTTACGTACAATTGAGACTCCTGCCTTTTCGTCACCCTGAGTGCCCGCTTCCAGTTTATTTACCGCCTCCAAAATATGGATAAAAGTAGCACCGCCGCCAGCGATGATCCCTTCTTCAACCGCTGCTCGGGTGGCAGAAAGAGCATCTTCAATGCGATGCTTCTTCTCTTTGAGCTCGGTTTCAGTAGCTGCGCCCGCCTTGATAACCGCTACCCCGCCAGAAAGTTTTGCCAACCTTTCCTGGAGCTTTTCCTTGTCATAGGAAGAGTCAGAAAGATCGATCTCTTTTTTGATCTGGCCAATACGATCCTTGACCGCCTTGTCCGTTCCGGCTCCTTCGATAATCGTGGTGTCTTCCTTGCGGATAATAACCTTTTTGGCTTTCCCGAACCAGGATTCGGAGATGCTTTCCAGGGAAAGTCCTTTCTCTTCAGAAACCACTTCTCCGCCGGTCAGAACAGCGATATCCTCGAGCATGGCCTTGCGCCTGTCGCCAAACCCGGGAGCTTTTACTGCGACCGCGTTAAGCGTCCCCCGAAGTTTGTTGACAACCAGAGTTGCCAGGGCCTCACCCTCGATCTCATCCGCCATGATGAGCAAGGGTTTACCCGCTTGCACAACCTTTTCCAGGGCAGGGAGCAGGTCCTTGACCGCGCTGATCTTCTTGTCCGTGATGAGTATAAAACAGTCTTCCAGAATGCATTCCATCCTCTCACGGTCGGTGACCATGTAGGGGGAAGCGTATCCCTTGTCAAACTGCATACCTTCCACCACATCCAAGGTAGTGTCGATCCCCTTGGATTCTTCAACTGTGATAACTCCGTCTTTACCGACCTTTTCCATGGCATCCGCGATCAGGTTTCCGATTTCCATATCGTTATTGGCAGAGATTGCCGCCACCTGGGCAATGGATTCTTTGGTTTCAACTTTTCGACTTTGCTTTTTGAGCTCCTCAACCGCCAGGTTGACGGCATCCATGATCCCGCGTTTAATCGCCATGGGATTGGCTCCGGAAACCACATTCTTCAAACCTTCCTTAAAAATGATCTGACCGAGGAGGGTTGCGGTAGTGGTTCCGTCACCCGCGATATCATTGGTTTTGGACGCGATCTCCTTTAAGAGCTGGGCTCCCATGTTCTCATACGGATCTTCCAGATCGATCTCTTTGGCAATCGTAACACCATCGTTGGTGATGGTGGGTGATCCCCACTTCTTTTCCAAAACTACGTTTCTTCCGCGGGGACCGAGGGTAATCTTGACGGCGTCTGCAACCTTGGAAACACCTTTCATGAGCTTCCGCCAAGCGTCTTCACTAAACATTATTTCTTTAGCTGCCATTAAAAGTCACCTCCTTATTATGATCTAATGGCTAAAATATCTCTTTCAGATAGAATAATGTATTCCTCATTATCTATCTTGACCTCAGTTCCGCCGTATTTGCTGTAGATGATCTTGTCTCCGACCTTGACCTCTAACGGAACCTTTTGACCGTTATCCAGAATTCTGCCGGTACCAATCGCGACCACAGTCCCTTCTTGGGGCTTTTCCTTAGCAGAATCCGGAAGCACGATCCCAGACTTGGTCTTTTGCTCCTCTGGCTCGGGCTTGACCACCACCCGATCGCCAATGGGATTTAATTTCTTCCCTGCCATACCTTTCTTCACCTCCTCGCTATTAATTAACAATTTCCTAATTAACAATTAACAACTAGGTGTCGCTTCGCGACATCATTATAATAATAAATTCCTTGTTGTTAATTGAGTCATTGTTAATTGTTAATTCTATTAGCACTCGCCAAAAGAGAGTGCTAACATTATACTATGGGGGTTGTGAGCTTGTCAAGGGGTTGCATTAAAAAGAAGTGAGAAGTTGGGTTAAGGGTATAGAAGCCGGTATGGAAGTTGGATGTAGACGCTGGAAAATGGATCCGACATCCCCTTCCAGCCTCTGGCTCCCAAACTGGCATCCATTCCCAAAACCCAATTTCCAACTTCGAATAGATTATGAGCCTTCATAACCCTCAAAATATACATAATTGAACACCCATCGGCATTGACCTGGGTGGAACAAAAATCGGCGGAGTACTTGCTACCCCCTCTGGAAAAGTCCTCATGGACGTTCATATTCCTACCGAAGCTGGAAAGGGCAAAAAGCAGGTTATTGAAAACATCAAGAAAGCCATCCGCATGCTCATCCGAAGTCATAAGGTAAAGATCAAAGCCATTGGTATTGGAGCGCCGGGACCTATCCTTTATGAAAAGGGAATTGTGATCGAGGCCCCTAACCTGCCGGGCTGGAAAAGAGTTAATCTAAGAAAGATCCTTAAAAAGGAGTTTAAGGTGCCGGTTTTTGTGGATAATGACGCCAACTGCGCAGCCCTGGCTGAGTCCTGGTTTGGAGCAGGGAAATTTGTCAAACATTTCATATACATGACCGTCTCCACCGGCATCGGCGGCGGTATTATCATCAATAAAAGGATTTATCGGGGAGCAATTGGATCCGCCGGAGAATTCGGGCACATGATCGTCGATCCAAATGGCCCCAAATGCGGCTGCGGGAACTTCGGCTGCCTGGAAGCCTTGGCTTCTGGAAGCGCCTTAAGAAGGAAAACCGGCATGGATGCCATCTCACTCGAGCTGGCGGCTAGACAAGGTGACAAAAAGGCTCAAAAAGCCATCCAGGAAATCGGCCATTATCTGGCGATCGGCATTGCTAATTTGGTTAATGCTTTCAACCCGGAAAGGGTTATTATTGGCGGCGGTCTTTCCAACATGAAAGAATTGCTCTTTGCCCCCATCAAGAAGGATTTTAAGAAATACGCTTTGACACTCCCGGCCAAGTCGGTGAGGATCGTAAGGGCCAAGCTTGGAACGAAAGCGGGCGTGCTTGGAGCTGTAGCGCTTTGCTTATAATGACCAATTAATAATGACCAATGACCAACAAGGTGTGCTTCGCACATTATATTTAAAAAATGCAAAAATTTGATATAAAAGATAGAACCTTAGATTTTGCGATAAGACTGGCAAAACTAATAAAGAAATTCCCTAAAGATTCTGCAGGATTGGTATTAAGTAGACAATTGATTCGAGCAGGAACCTCAGTAGGAGCAAATATGGAGGAAGCAGATGGCGCCTCAACTAGAAAAGACTTCTTCAATAAAGTAAGTATTGCCAGAAAAGAAGCAAGAGAAACAAGATATTGGCTAAAAGTAGTTATAGGATCGGAAATTCTAAATCATGCCTCAAACATTGAAGAAGCTAAAAAACTAATCGAAGAAAGCACAGAGATCATCAAAATTTTATCAAGTATTATCAAAAAGAAATGACCAAAAAACATTTAAAAATAATAAATCGCCGAAGGCGATACATTGTTGGGATTTGGTCATTGGTCATTGGGATTTAAAAAAATGTCTATAGCCATCATTGACTATGGTTCGGGAAATCTGCGAAGCGTTCAGAAGGCCTTCCAGAAGCTTGGTTTTTCAGCGGAAATCACCAAGGACAAAACTACTATCCGGGGCGCCAAAGGGGTTGTTCTTCCCGGAGTCGGATCTTTTGACGCAGCCTTGAATGAGCTGAGAGAGTTCAGCCTGGAAGGCGCGATCGAGGAAGCCATTGCCCTGGGAAAACCATTTCTCGGTATTTGCCTGGGCCTCCAGCACCTTTTTGAAACCTCGGAAGAAGGGAAACAAAGGGGGTTGGGAATCCTCCAGGGAGATGTCAAAAAATTCAACTTTTCCGGAACCCCATGGGAAAACCTGAGTGTGCCGCACATGGGCTGGAACCGACTGCTCATCAAGCACCGCTCCCCTCTCCTCGATGGGATCGAAGAAGGAAGCATGGTCTATTTTGCCCATTCTTATCATCCAGCACCCAAGGATGAAATGATTGTTGCTACCCGAACTGACTATGGGATCGAATTTGTTTCCTCGATCTGGAAGGATAATCTCTTTGGGATCCAGTTCCATCCCGAGAAGAGCGGAGCGACCGGACTCAAAATGCTAAGGAATTTCGGAGGGTTGTGCAAATAGCCCTCACCCAAGTTATCGTGAATGATTAGTTTGTGGTAAACAACCCTCTCCCAAAGGGAGAGGGAATTGGGTGGTAATAGCTAGTATAAATAAAAGATAAGCGATAACCACTCACTCCTTCTCCCTCTGGGAGAAGGATGTAAAGAAAAGCTTTTTGATTAAAGGAAAATCTGGATGAGGGCTGGTGACAAGGATTAAATGTTCGAAGTAATACCCGCCATCGATATTCTGAACGGCAAGTGCGTCCGCCTCAAACAGGGGCGCTACGACGCGGAGACCGTCTATTCCAAAGACCCGGTGGAAATGGCCAAGAAATGGGAATCCGAGGGTGCCAAAAGACTCCATCTCGTGGATCTGGATGGGGCCAAGACCGGTATCCCGAAAAACATTGAAATTATTAAAGCCATTGCTAAGGAAGTAAATATTCCGGTTCAGGTAGGCGGTGGGATTAGAAATTTAGATGTTATCCAAGAACTGCTTAATATAGGAATCGATCGGGTTATCCTTGGGACCACCGCAGTTAAGAACCCAAATCTCCTGGCCCAGGCCTGCGAAAAATTTGGGGATCGAATCGCAGTCTCAATCGATACCAAACAAGGCAAAGTTGCCACTGAGGGCTGGACTCAAGTCTCCAAGAAAGACACCCTGACCTTGGCCAAGGAGGCCATCGAGCTCGGGGTTAAAAGATTCATTTATACGGATATCAGCCGGGACGGTATGCTGGAAGGGCCCAATTTTGAAGGAATTAAGAATTTTGTTTCACAAATCAGGGTTCCGGTAATTGCTTCGGGTGGAATCTCCTCCGAAGAAGATATTAAGAAGCTTAAAGAGACCAGAGCTGAAGGGTGTATTGTGGGAAAGGCGCTCTATGAAGGGAAGTTTAAGTTAGAAAATCTAATTCGGGGAAATTAAGAAAAAAGGGGACCTCCCATCTGCAAAAGGCCCCCTTAATTATTCATAATAACTTAGGATCTTTCTATTGTATTCCAGGACACTCTCATCGTCTTCTTTTGTCTCTGAAGCCGTTGTGAATTGGTTATCTTTCTTAGGCTGTGCGCTGGCATCGGCAACCAGGCTATCTCTACTTTCTCTTGCCATCACCTTTGATGTTGGAGCCTGAATTGAGATAGAAAAGTAGTGCCGCGCATTGCTCTCGATATTTTTATCTTGATGATAGGCGTAATCAAAACTCACCCCATCAAAATTTAATCCGATACCCATGGTAAAATTTGTCTGGGTTTCATATTTCTCTATGGGATCCTGGTCTATTCCACCGCGGATGCTTAGAAAATTAAGCGGGCGGTATTCAAGACCTCCGTGCAGGAGCAGTGGCCGCTCAGAATTTATTGAAAAATCTAACCCCGCACTGGCTAGGAGCTTGCCCTCCATAAGTTTGAGCGCACCGCCGAGCTTGTTTGTGCTCTCCACTTCTTCTTCCTTGCCGCTATCCCACTTTATCTTTCCAGCGATATTAACTATGTTTGCCCCTAGGGAGAGATTCTCATTGGGCTTATAAATAACCCCTAAATCCAGGCTGGTTCCCTGAGCGCTTCCATCAAATCCATCGAACTTATGATTTATAAATTTATAACTGGCCCCTACCGATAAATTCCCTAAATTGGAGCCATGCATAATATCTTTCAGATTACGAGCATAAGAAAGAATTATCTCAGATGAATTATAACTGAGTGAATCATCTATTTTATTATTCTCATCTACCAGGTAGCCAGCAGGAGAATTCAAGCCAATATAACCGATGCCAATGGTTCCAGCGTCAAGGGGGATAACACTTCCTGCCAAGGTGTAATTTGCCGTATTTAAAAGTTTAGTAGACATGGAAGTTAAGGACCAGGTTTTCTGAAGACCCAGTCCGGCGGGATTAGCGAAGACCGCATTAGCATCGTCCGCCACTGCCACATAAGCTTTTCCCATGCCCAAGGGTCTGGCGCCCACTCCGGCCACCCCTAGATCCAGCGAGGTTCCAGCTTCTGCAATAGTAACGGCTAGCAAGGAAACCATCATAATTAATATGACCTTCATTTTGAGTTTTGAATTTTGAATTTTAAATTTATTCATATGCCGCCATCTCTCCTTTGGTTAAGATTTTTCCTTTGGCTGAAAGGACGAAGTAGACATAGACACCATTGGATATTTCTTCTCCAAACACATTCTTGCCATTCCAGAAGACTTCGTTTACATCTGCTCTTCCACCGCTAGCTCCCTCTGGGCAGAAGGTGCTGTAAACCAGCCTTCCTGCCAGGTCATAGATGTAGATCTTGACTGAGGCAGCTTGGGTAAGCTTGTAGTAAAGAGTGGTTCCAACTGAAGGCTTGAAAGGATTGGGATAGTTTCTTGTAATTCCCACTACTTCCAGAGCATCGTACACTTTTATTCCGGTGTAGGATCTTTCCCCACTCGAACCCACCTTATCCATAAATTTGATGGTAAGGGCGTGTGTGCCAACCGGGATTTCTTGTTCTGGAGTAAAGGAATAACGAACTGCATTGACACCTACATCCGTAGCCAGAGCCTGGGACGAGAACGGGATTTCCGTGCCATCTTCCAGGTAAATCTGCACAGACTCTATGCCATTTCCATCATGTAAAACTATCTCGATCTGGGATTGAGGGGTGAGAATCATATTTGAATCGAGGTCTCTTTCCTCAACCGTAACCTTGTCTATCCGAGGAGCGCCCAGATCTACCTGAACTGCCAGATCGGTCTCCAGGATCTGAGAGGATGTTTGAAGAGAAATCATGATAGTATGTTCTCCCTCAACATTATCTGCACTGCCAGCGGTAAATAATCCATTTTCATCAATGCTATTCCCATATTCAGTTCCGGTAACACTGTAGGAATATTCCAGGTTGGAACCCGAAAGATCCACGGCATTGCCAGCGGCATCTATTGCCACAGGATTTATCTGCAAGGACTCTGATCCCTTTACCACCACATCTTTGAGGTCGACAACTATCTCACTCGGTTCATAAATAACATTGATTGCTAAGGTATTGGAATACTTGTCTCCTTTGCGCGCTCGGATGGTAACTTCTCCTTTGGTAGGAGGAGCGGTATAAACCCCATTGGCTGATACCAAGCCGCCGCCGTTGACTTCCCATTGATCAACCGAATTGGTAATATCCCCAGTTGAGTTGTCGTCATAGGCGGCAGTGACGGTAAGGTTGATTGTTCCTCCAGCTGCGACAGTGTCAGCTTCCGCGAAAAGGGTAATAGAAGTAAGTACAGCCGGTTCATCAACAGGTCTAACTGTTATGTTTATGATCGCAATATTTGAATCTTCTGTTCCGTCATTCACCTTGAAGGTAAAGGAATCTGAACCATTGTAATTGGTACTTGGCATATAGGTCAGATTGGGGGCTGCTCCGCTTAAGCTGCCGTGTGAAGGATTAGAGGCAACCGCATAGGTTAGTGAATCACCATCAGCATCGTCAGCGGTTAGGGTTATAACAACAGGAACATCTTCATCCGTGATTACCGATTGATTGTTCGCAATCGGTGGATGGTTGGAACTTGCCGAAACCGTTATGCTTACGGTCGCGGTATTTGAATAAGCCTGTCCATCATGGGCCCTGAAAGTAAAGGAATCTACGCCAGAATAATCAGGATTTGGCGTATAAGTAACTTGATTCCCGGAGATTGCTCCCAGAGTTCCATTTGAAGGATTATCGACAATAGAATAAGTGAGAATATCTCCATCAATATCTGTTGCATCCAAAGTAATTTGAACAGGTGTGTTATAAGAAGTTGAGATATTCACATCGTTTGCAGAAGGGGCATTATAAACTGCATTGACAACGCTAAAGGTTGCACCGTCACTATCTGACAGATTCCCTGGATCAGTTGCTGTAAAGGTTATGGTTTCTGCTCCAACCCAATCCGCAGAAGGAACGCTGATAGTTGCTACCCGGTTTGCAATGCTCACGGTCAGCTGGTTGTTTCCACTATAAGTCCAGGTTATCTCAGAATCAGCATTATCAGAATCGGTTACATAGTTGTCCAGGTTGATAGCAGTAAAAGATTCACCTTCGTTTATGCTCTGGTTTGGTATATTAGACACAACCGGTGCACTGTTAGCACCTGCCTGAGGTGTTGCGTCAACCACATCAGAATGCGCGCTCAGATTTGTCCCATCCGAAGCCACAAGTATATAATAATATGTGGTATCATTAACTAAACCACTATCTGGATGGGGAGAAGTTACGTTGCCAGGTATTCTTACAAAATATCCATCATCTCTTTCCGCGCGATATAATCTATAAGATGTCGCTCCACTTACTGGTCCCCAGGTTAAAGTTGCGCGCCCATCACCGCTGGAAACATTTAAGGTAGGAGCCGAAAGAGCAGCATTCTGATCTAACACGAAATCTGTTCTTTGGGTTCCCGCAGCAGTTATGTTTAGGGTGCCTTTTTTTCCTTTACCGTTAACCTGGAATTGGATATGGAACGTTCCTGAAGCAGCCGCATTTTCATCTATAAAATTACTGGTATTTACTGACCATACCCCAACCCCGCTTCCGTTCAACTTATAACCATCCACGGTCCGTTCGGTAATAATATAATCATCAGCACCATTCACATAACTCACAAAGGTCAAAGCGTTGGGATCTGGATATGTACCATCGGTAAAAGATAATTTGCCGTACTCGACCTGAGCTAAACTGGCTCCGGCAGCTATGCTCAGAATCCCGATTAAAACTATTAATATCTTTAGTCCCTTATAACTCACTCTTTAACCTCTCCTTAAAAAAATAGTCTGTTTTCAACAGACCATCTACAATCTTTAGTCTATACAAATCTTGTTGATATTATCGGATTGGCCGTAGTTATCCGATAAGGCTTGCCAACCGATACCGCAAAATCAGTCCCGATCACTCCTAGATCATCTTCTCCACCGTAATAGTTGCTGAAGCTGGCCAATCCAGGGGCCGGGGCCTCGATCAAATCTCCATTAACCAGCCCTAAACCATCTGGATTTGCCCATAAGGCACTGGCACTTGTAATTCCACTCTTACTCAACGGCAGATAGATCCAGTGAATACCAGGGACTGCCAAATTAAATAGATTGTCTTCTGATGCGGGCAGATCCCCAGTTAATGTCCAGGTTCTCGCCACGGCTGTAGTGACCCGATAACATTTGCCATGGGTAACCGCAAAGTTTGTCCCGATTACCCCTAGATCATCTTCTCCACCATAATAGTTGCTAAATCCAGCACTCCCTGCTGAATCTGGCTCCTCAATCAGATCTCCTGGTGCTAACCCCATAGCTGCCCACAGCTCTTGAGCATTCGTAATATTGCTATTAATTAGAGGAACTGAAATCCAGTTGATGCCGCTTACAAGGTTGAAGGTATAAGTTTCGACATTTGAGGTATCTATGGTTGTAAATGTCCAGCTATAAGGAGCAGCCAGATAGACCCCTTCCATATCCT
>Ga0111227_1008_pt1 | contig 10633 bp, 10 predicted proteins | sample DeeMarSWOR152_54_FD_80391 | JGI IMG/M metagenome (GOLD analysis project Ga0111227, IMG submission 80391) | candidate division WOR-1 bacterium DG_54_3 | reverse complement strand
GTTCATCCTGAAGGGGACAAAGGAGGAGAGGTCATATTTTTCTACTCCCTGGTTTGACCAAAGGCTCGCCTTTTTTGCAAAGCGGACATTCGTCGGGTGAATAATTTTTCACTTCAGTTGTGGCTAATGGTTTCAAGGGATAACCAAACTCCGCCTTTCCTCCGGATCTATCCAGAAGAACCCCGATCCCAACGATTTCTCCGTCATATTTTTTAACCAAATTAATAACCTCATTAACAGACTTTCCGGTGGTCAAGATATCATCCACGATCAAAACCCTTTCGCCCTTTTTCAGACTGAATCCTCTCTTAAAGACCCGCCTATCCCCTTCTGATTCTGCGAAGATGGAGCGGGTCGCTAAACTCTTGGCGACTTCATAAGCTATTATGATTCCTCCGGTGGTGGGACCGACCACCACCTCGATTTTGTCATCTTTAAATAAAGAAGCAAGTCTTTTGCATAAGATCTCCACATACTCTGGATGTTGTAATACCTGAAATTTCTCGTGAAGCCCGGAGCTTAAAAGAAAGTGACCCTTCAAAAGTGCACCAGCTTTTTCAAATATTTCAAAGATTTCCTGCCCTAATTGTGGGGCTTGAGATTGGTTTGTCATTAAATTTCTCCTTTTGAGCAACAAAGACCACAAAGTAAAAAACTATAGCAAACGAATTAAATGAATTGAGATAATTCGTATGAATGCATACGCATCACCCTCCCCCTCGCCCCCTCCCATCAAGGGAGGGGGGAATTTACTAAGTCCCCTCTCCCCTTGTGGGAGAGGGATAGAGTGAGGGGGAATCAAGTCCCGCGAAGCGGGATCCTTCGGATAGTATGTAAAAAAATTTTGTGCACCTGTATTAGTCAATCGACTAAAATCGCTTGTGCTACCGCATATTCCTTGGTATGGGACATGCTGATTAGAATCTTCTTATTTTTAATTTTGTCCTTGATCCTTTTTCCCAATTTCACGCCGGGACGTCCATTTTTATCGTTGACGATCTCCATGCTGGTCCATCTTATCCCCTGTGAGAGTCCTGTGCCAATGGCTTTGAGGATCGCCTCTTTGGCCGCAAAACGAGCCGCAAGTGATTGTTCAGGTGAGCTTTTGCTTTTGCAATAGGAGATCTCCCAAGGGGTGAAGACGCGATGAAGAAAACGATCTCCCCATCTGTCCACTAATCTCTTGACTCTTTTTACCTCTACAATGTCAATGCCCAAAGAATTGACCATAACACAGTTTATTTATTTATCCTCTATGACGATCAGATCGACCGTTCACCTTGTTCGTCTGTCTCTATTTCTCTCTTTGTCGAAGCCGCCTCGAGCTCAACTTGAGAGGAATCAGATTCCACCCCCGCCTTTGGCGGGATTTCCAACTGTTCCAGCTTGTCCCCGAACCGTTGAAGCTTTCGGTCAGCTGAATCATAACATCTTGTCGCATTATATAAATGTCTCCTTGTTAGGTCAAAATCTTTTTTGAATCTGGAAAAATCGCCTCGCAGACTACCCAAGGTGGAAACAATCTCTTGGGCGTCTCTCTCTATCTCCAAGCCTTTCAATCCTAAGAGGATGGTCTGAAGATAGACATAGAAGGTGTTGGGGGAGACCGGAATTACTTTTTTATCCATGGAATAATCGACAATGCTTTTTTCCTCCGACCAGATATCCTTTTTCACCATGATCTCATAATACACATTTTCAGCCGGTATGTACATAAGGGCAAAGTTATATGTTCCTTCATCCGGCAAAATGTATTTTCGGGCAATTGAGTCGATATGTCCTTTCACATCTCTTTGAAATCTTTTTTGATAGGATCTTTTATCTTGATCGCTTTTTGCCTCTAACAGTCCTCTAAAATTCTCCAAAGGAAATTTGGAATCGACGGGAACCAGTCTGCTTCCTAAACGAATGATCGCATCCACCCTCTCACCGGATTTGAACTGATAGGACAAAGAGAAGTGCCTGTCCGGGAGAATCTGACTTAGAAGATCGGAAAGGAGAAATTCTCCGATAGTTCCTCTGAGTTTGGGAGCTCGTAAGATATCCTGCAGGCTGGAGATGTCTTTGCCCACTTCATATATCCTTTTGTTCGATTCCTCCAAACGAACCAGGTCTTTTTGAACGTCGCTTATCACTTTGCCCGAGGTCTCAATCCGCTGACTGAGGATTTGATCTGAATTCTCAAGGCTTCTGCGAAGCTGCTCCCTTAAATTCGTCAACTGCTTTTGCATCAGGATGAAAAGGAGGATCAGAATGATTATGACCGCACTTCCGAAAATCAGGTATTCCATTTGGGTTCCTACTTAAGAATGCTTTTGGCAAGTTTTTGCGCGGTGCTTTACCCTGTAACATAAAAGGTCGAGGGTAGGGGTACCCTCGACCAACGGCTTACAGATTGAGGATAACTTTGACCGTTGATTATGGCACTTTCAAGCCTCCAATATTCCCCCACTTTGGGACCCTCTAATTTCACCAACCCAACATTCTCAGCATACCATTGATAACTGGTTCCGTTGTATTTTGCCATATTCCCTTCCCATCCGGAAGCGAAGGTTTTGAATTTAAGACAATCTTGAAAAGTTCCGGCAGGAACGGTCACATCCTCGACTCCTTCGAAAATCGAAATCCATGTATAGATGCCAGAAATTTCGTCTTGAAGATAAGAGGTATCTACATTCACCACCGAGTCACTCACTTTAATCTTTGCCTTGGCGATGGTGATGGGTGCATGATCTTTTAAATCATCTTGTCGAGAAAAAAACCAACCGTCAGAGTGCGAGTGCCATCTTAACCCTAAGCTATCATTGGAGAAACCATCGTCTGTATAACGATCAAGAAAAGTCCACCCAGGTGGTGCCGTGATCAGGAAACGCGAACGCCGACCAAAAATCATACTCCCGTCAGGAGAAACAGAAGTCGCTGTACCCATCCGTGCTTTTAACCGGGCAGTATAAGGAGGTTTGTGAATCCAATTCCAAATGCCGTTGGCATCTAAGTCCGTAAAAAACTCGCCCTCATCCCACTTTCCATTAGGAAGGTCATATTCACCGTTCATGTTTCTGTCCTCATACGGAATTCCAGGTGTCCAGGGATCATTTGGTCCATCGTACTTCCCATTGCCATTAGAATCCATGGTATAATCAAAGTAATCTATCCCCTCGTCATAGATCCCATTTTCGTTCATATCGATAAACGGTTCTCCCAAGTTAATATCTCCATCTACATAAGGTTCGGGAATGCTATCCTTCAGAACATCCATTTCCCAGATCCACTCGTCTCCCTGATTCAGAGGGAAATAGTCCTTCATCAGGGAAATAGTCCTTCATCAGATACACGGTTGGCTGGACGGGTTCGGTGGTTTTCTTCGTAGAGCAACTGCCGACCATGGAGAACAGGACTAATATCAATACCCAAAGTATCTTTTCTCTAAATAATTTCTTCGTTTCTATCACCTGCTTCTGAGTATATTAATTTTAGCTTACAAGAATCATAGGCCAGGCCTGATCAAGGGCCTACCTGATTTTCTTTGTACAATTTATATGTCAACCACCCCCGCCAAAGGCGGGGCATGGTTGACCTATAACTAATTATGAATCATTTCCCCAGCTGGCACTCACTATAGCAACCAGCGTCTACTTGCTTTCACCTTCCCTCTTTCTGTACTTCTCCAGGAAAGGTGCGAAAAGGTCGATGGGAACCGGGAAGATGGTGGTTGAGTTCTTTTCCGTGGCGACTTCGGTCAAAGTCTGCAAGAATCTCAGTTGAATCCCAACCGGAGTCTTGCCGATGACCTCAGCTGCGGCTGCCAACTTCTCCGCGGCTTGATACTCTCCTTCCGCATGGATGACCTTGGCTCTTCTTTCTCTCTCCGCCTCTGCCTGCCGGGCAATGGCTCTTTGCATCTGCTCGGGAAGATCCACATTTTTTACCTCTACCACCGAGACTTTAATTCCCCAGGGCTCGGTCTGATCGTCGATGATCTTTGCAAGCTGTTGGTTGATCTTTTCCCGCTCGCCTAAAAGCTCATCTAACTCCACCTGACCCAGCACGCTTCGCAAGGTGGTCTGGGAGATCATGGAGGTAGCGTAGAGGAAATCTTCCACTGCCACGATGGCTTTGTTGGCATCCATCACCCTGAAGTATACTACTGCATTCACCTTAACCGAGACGTTATCCTTGGTGATCACGTCCTGAGCCGGCACATCCATGGTCACCACCCTCAAGCTCACCCGGACCATCCTATTCCATGGTCACCACCCTCAAGCTCACCCGGACCATCCTATCCACGATCGGAATCAAAAGTATCAAGCCCGGACCTTTTGCTCCTATTAACCGGCCCAATCTGAAGATTACCCCCCTTTCATACTCCCTTAGGATCCTGATAGCATTAGCCAGGATGAACAATCCAATTATGATAAGGGTTAATACACCCGGTCCAAACATAAAGACCTCCTTAATATGGTGGGTTTATGGTTCGATCCCACCTTTGGCGGGACTCACCATGTTATCGAACCATCACTTTTTTTGGCTACTCTCAAGGTTAAATCTTCCACCTCCTTCACTACCACCTTTTCCCCTTCTTCTATGGGCTCATCTGCCATGGCTTTCCAGATCTCCCCATGAACAAAAACATATCCCTCCGGCTTCAAGGGGGAACGTGCCACACCCACCTCCCCCACCATCCCTCTTTTCCCGGTAGCGGCTTTTCTTCTTTGAGCTTTCAATCCAAACCCTACTGCAAAGATGAAGAAAGCCGCCATGCCGATAACCACGAATATTATTATGGGTAAGGATGCCCGCATATAAGGCAAGGGTGACTCAAAGAGCATTATCGAACCTAAAAACAGAGACACTATTCCTCCTATGGTTAAAGCCCCATAACTTGTAATCTTCACCTCCAGGATAAAGAATATTATAGCCAAAGCCATCAAAAGCAAGCCCGCATAGTTTATAGGCAGGCTCTGGAAGGCAAAAAATGCCAGGATCAAACAGATGCCACCTATGATTCCGGGAAAGATGGCTCCCGGATTAGAAAACTCAAAGAATATACCTAACATTCCTATGCTGAAAAGTATATAGGCAATATTGGGATTGGAGATAACATCTAATACTCGGTCTCGCCAACCTATCTCTATTTTTCTCACCTCCACCCCTTTGGTATTAAGGGTTCTCTCACCAGCGGGAAGGGTTACTTTGCGACCATCACAACTGTCCAGAAGGTCCCGCACGTTGTCTGTCACAAGGTCGATCACGTTCAATTTCAACGCCTCATATTCGGTCACCGAGACACTTTTCCTCACGGCTTCTTCGGCCCACTCAGCATTCTTATTCCTCTTGGTGGCTATGCTTTTTATATAAGCCGCCGCATCGTTTTCGACTTTTTCCATCATGGTCGAATCTACCTGCCCTCCCATGCTGACCGGATGAGCCGCACCTATGTTTGTTCCCGGAGCCATGGCCGCGATATGTGCGCTCAAGGTGATGAAAACTCCTGCCGAGGCGGCCCGAGACCCGCTGGGGGAAACGTACACGATCACCGGCACCTGTGAGTTCAAAATATCCTTGGTCACCAACCTCATGGATTCATCTAATCCTCCCGGGGTGTTGAGTTCTATTACCAAGGCCTCTGAGCTGTCCTCTACAGAAGATTCGATTGCTTTTAAAATGATGCGTGAAGAGATAGGTCCGATGGGTCCGTCAATTCTCACCAGCGCCACATGTTTTTGCTGAGCAAAAAGGAGGCTTGCCCAAGGGAGAAAAAGTAAAGCAAGATAGATGAAAATTCTCTTTTTCATAAAAACCCGTTCCTTAAAAATTAGAAGTTCGCTCACTAGTTTTTAAAGCCCTGTTCTCCATTATTGGTTGATTCAAATACTCTTTTTTCTTGTTCTTCTTTTTCTACATTAACCTTTGGATAAGCCCATTCTTTGTAAAGATCATCACCGTTATCATCACAAGTTCCGCTTTCATAGCAATCCACATCAGAAAGATCAAGAGCACTAACCTATTGCACACTACTTTCAAGAGCATAACCAATAGCAATTATGCCAATCACAAGTATGAGTATTTGAACTAGTGCCAGTGTTCCTCTTTTTTCAACCTCTTTTTTGTTTTGCATTTTTATCTATGTAATACTCTAAATTCTTTTTTTTCAATTAAATTATCATCAAGATACCATTCAACAATATAATGCCCACCACCTTCTTCCTTATAAAGTTGCCCTGGATTAAACTCTATATCATAACCAAATAACCTAGAGTTAATTTTCTCAGTCCTCTTTCGAATTAACTTTCCTACTCCATTCCATACTTTTGTAGTTAGTTCATGTCCTCTTCTGTTTTTTATAGCACCAGTAATTGTTATTCTTTCATTTGGATAGAAAGTACTTTTTTCCCCTTTTAATTCACTATCATCATCAACTATTCCATTTCCATTGTCATCTTGCCAATAATTGTAAATAAATCCACGAAACCAAGTACTCTTAGAATCCATTGTTATCAAAGCACCACATCCATCTAGGAATGCTAAAGGAGCAACTAAAAGGCCTGTTAAACCCAACATCTTTTTTAGTGTTTTTCTTTTATTTCTATCAATCTCTTCAGCCATGTTTTTTCTTTGCTCCTTTCTTACTTTGAATGTTACTATTTTTTAATTACTACATTAACTTACTATTATCATTGGATCATTAGGCTTCCAACCTTTTCCTCCTCTATAATTTACCTTCTTGTTTCCACAATCCCCAAGAGACTCACAAAAAGACTGATTAGAATTCCAATATTTTAAAATAGCCAAATGGAGAAAAGAAAGCAACAAAAATTATCAATAAAATCTACATAAAGGAAAATTCTTTTAGCCTATGAGCCTGTCGAAAAATGTCATTCTGAGTCCCGCCAACGGCGGGACGAAGAATCTCAAACTCCTATGAGTGCAAGCGCATTAGATTCTTCCCCCGCCAATGGTTCGACTTTGCTCACCATAAAAGGCGGGGTTAGAATGACAGAAGGGATATTTCATGGTTTTTCACCACACTCTTTCAGACGAGTTTGCCTCCTAAGATCGTGGACTCAACTTTTGTATCTAATATCTCCTCTGGATTTATCTCAAAGATGTCTTTGGATAAGACCACCATATCCGCCAATTTCCCGATTTCTATTGATCCTTTGATTTTCTCCTCGTAGGAGGCGTAGCTTGCTCCCTGAGTATATGCAAAAATGGCTTCTGGCACGCTTAAACGTTCTTGGGGATACCACGCTCTTCTTTTCTCTCCTTCTTTTTTGCGGGTCACCGCCGCATAGATTGCCGCATAGATTATCCTTAGCGCATCCATGGTTTCTATGGGGGCGTCCGAACCGAAAACGAGCTTGGTTTTTTGATTCAACAGGCTCTTATAGGGATAACGAAAGCCACCCCTTTTACCCCAATGTTTATCGACAATATCCCGGTCCGAGGGAGCATGATATGGCTGAACAGATGCGATCACACCTGATCTGTTGAATCTTTTCAGGTCTTGCGAAGAGATTAGTTGTCCATGTTCTATACGATGACGAAGGTTTTTGTTCTGTCGGGTCTTCCTCACTGGCTGGGATACTCGACCTGCTACGTGCTCAATGGCATTTAGAGCCTGATGCACTCCTTTGTCACCGATGGCGTGGATGGCAACACCTATTCCAGCTTGGCTTGCCTTTTTGACCCATTGCGTCAATTCCTCTTGCGAAGTCACCTCTATACCAAAATTATCCCGGGAGTTCTCGTAGGGCTCAAACATCAAAGCCGTCTGCGAACCTAAAGCTCCATCACTATAAAGCTTCAGCCCGCCGAACCTTATATTTTCGTCCCCAAAGCCAGACCGCAATCCGAGACTTATAGCAGAATCCAAATACTCTCTGGAAATCCAAAAACACACTCTTAAGGAAAGCTCCTCATCCTTTAAAAATTGCTGGAAAAAGAAAATTGCCTTCTGTTCTTCAAGATTGTGAATTCCGGTCAGTCCAAAACTATTAGCCTTCTTCTGCGCTTCCGCAAGGAGCCTTTTGGATTTTTCAGGGAACGGTGAGGAGACCTTTTCCCAGATCAAATCACACGCATTTTCTTTAAGTATCCCGGTCGGCTCACCTGATTTGACATCACGATCTATCATACCCCCCAGAGGATCTTCTTTATACTTGTCAATTTCCGCTAACTTTAAAGCCTTAGAATTCACCCACAAAAGATGATGATCTTTGCTTCGGAGCGCCACTGGATTATTGGGGCAAATTTTATCCAAAACTTCCTTGGTAAAACTTCCTCCCTTCCTTAGAATATTCTTATCCCAGCCTCTGCCCAAAAGCCATTCTCTGGCTCTTGACTTTTTGGCGAAGGTTTTGATCTGTGATAGTATCTGGTCAAAGGATGTTAATAGATCAAGATTGACCTGGTTAAGACTTAGTGCATAAGAGAGAAAATGAGTATGGCAGTCGATGAATCCGGGGACAACCGTTTTCCCTTGAAGGTTTATAACCTTGAAGTTTCTTTTCCCCAGATTTTCAACGTCAGATGTTTTGCCCACCGCTGTTATTTTGGAATCCCTTACCGCCACTGCCTCAGCTCTGGGCTGTTTGGGATTCATGGTATAAATCTTTCCATTAAGCAACATCAAGTCTTTCATATAACTACTTCCCAACAGATTAAACAGATTTAACAGATACAGATATTATCAGTTTATATTATCTTTTTAATCCTTTCATCTGTTGGGAATCCTTTCATCTGTTGGGAGTCCTTTTATCTGTTAAGAAGTATTCTCTTGTCGCCCTCCCTTTCGGTCACCCCCAACTGATCCAGCTTTTCCAAAATCGGAACCATATATTTGCGGGTGGTGGAAAGATGTTCCCTCAACTGGCTGACCGTAGCCTGTCCATTCTTTTTAATAAAATCCACAACTTTGCTTTTGATTTTTTCAAAATCCTCTTTTCTGAAAAGTATCCCATCCTTCAGTTCTATCAGCTTCCCCCCTTGAATCAGAAACATCAACACATCTTCATAATTTGAATCCTCGTCCAAAATCTCCTCTTTAGTTGGTGGGGAAAGTGGATGGGCAGCAAATTTTTCTAATATTTTTCGGGAGAGACTGGTTTGTTCTTGACTGAGTCGGGGTTGATGAGAAGAAAGCCTGAGATAAGCTTCCTGCTGAACTATTTTTCCATCCCTTACCAGGTATTTTATCGCCTCGGCCAAGAGATTCTCATCTGCTTTGAGTTTTCCGGACAACTCCGCAGACTTTAATCCAATCCTGAAAGGAGATTTCTGGTGTGTTTTTTCCACCTCCTTAATTATTCCATTTAACACCTCTTTCCATTTTTCTCTATCTGTCACCAGATTTTCGGTCAAAAATATTTTCCCGTCTTTCTCCAATTCGACCAAACTCGACTCAATTTGGCTTTGGCTGAAATTGCTTGCTCTTAAAATATTTTTTCTTAAGATTAAATCTTTTCTTTTCAGATCGGAAAGAATTAAATCGGGCAGATTTAAACTTAATCTTCTTTCAAGATCAGAGACCAACCACCTGTCTTTTCTCTTATATGTTCTTGACGAAACATCCAATACCATTCCGCCTCCGATGGTTATCGTGGGGCGATGGCAATCTCAGGATAAAATGATCTCCGATTCGGGACTAAAAGATTCTTTTTGCATTTAAACTGCACCAAGGCAGAGCCACCCGGCTCTATCTTATCTTTGTTTAAAATATTTACCCTGGCTAAAAGTTCAGTGGTTCCCAATATCAAGAGGAGCTCGGCATTATTGTTTTATGGTAAATCCCACGGTGGAGACTATGTCAACTTTGGCGGTGAAAATACTGATGGTTTCATCCTGACTTACTTTGGTGACCACGTCCCCCCTTTGGATCTCTACTTTCTCCACCCCCGCCAAATTCATGGCCACTCTGGTTCCAGGCAGAGTTTTTTCAAATTTNTTCTTATGGGTTTGTAGATCTCTTATCCGAGCCGAGATTCCTTGGGGCAGAATCTGGATCTCCTCACCCAAATGAAAAGAACCGTCAATCAAGGTACCGGTGACAACCGTTCCCCTGCCTGCCATGGTGAAGACCCGGTCGATATACATTCTCGGTTTTCCTATGTCTTTCCTGGGCTGGATTTCAGAGATCATCTTGACTATTTCTTCATAAAGCTCATCAATTCCGATCTTGTTGGGCGATGAAACCCTGAGTATGGGAGCACTTTGCAGAATGGTTCCTTTCACCTTGTCTCTTACATCTTCTTCCACCAAGCTCAGCCAATCTTCCTTAACCAGATCCGTTTTAGTGATAACGACTATTCCTTTTTTTATCTTCAAAAAATCTAAAATTTGTAAATGCTCTTGACTCTGGGGCATCCAGCCATCATCGGCTGCTACCACAAATATAACCGCATCGATTCCGCCCACCCCAGCCACCATATTCTTCACAAATCTCTCATGACCGGGAACATCCACGATCCCCACCTCCCCTCCATCCGGAAGAGAAAGCCAGGCAAATCCTAAATCGATGGTCATGCCCCTTCTTTTCTCCTCCGGAAGCCTATCAGGATCGATCCCGGTTAAAGCTTCCACCAACTTAGACTTTCCGTGATCAATATGTCCCGCAGTCCCTAAAACAAACATA
>Ga0111227_1082_pt1 | contig 10674 bp, 7 predicted proteins | sample DeeMarSWOR152_54_FD_80391 | JGI IMG/M metagenome (GOLD analysis project Ga0111227, IMG submission 80391) | candidate division WOR-1 bacterium DG_54_3 | reverse complement strand
CTTCGGTCAACAGGACCCTCGACTCACGCCGGGCGGCCATAAGTGCCACATAGTCCGTGCCAACATTAAAATATTCTCCTTTAACCGTAAGGCCAATCCCCAATGGATCGCTTGCCGCGGCGGTCAGCTTCATAGCATTACCGGTCACATTGTCGGCATATGGGAAATGCGACCACCAAGCTTTCGGGGCTCCATATATGTCAGTATTCGGAGAATAATTGGACATTGCGATCAGCCCATTTATAGTGTAGACCGTGTTGGGCTGGAAGCCAATCTCAAGCGCTTCCACCGCGTTATCAAACCTTACTACCGGCTTGTTATCGTCGACAGTCAAAGGAACCGCCGGATCCTGCTGCATCGCCTGGGAATGCGCTGCTGTCAGTTTAAAATTCAGCGCTTGATTCGGAGCCAAAGTCAGGAACGCACCGTATGTCCCGGCCCTTCTTGGATTCGGCCCAGTCGACCAGTTAGAGGGAGCCCACCAAGCCGGCTGAGGGAACCATCCCACGCCGTACTGCGCTTTCCCGACCTCGCCTGCGGCGTAAATGATCCTGGCGTTGTCCCGGTCTATGAAGCGGATCATCCCGATGGTCCAAGGGCTGAACATCGCTAGATCGGTTGAACCGATCAGAACTGATTTCAGCGTTGGGATGGTTTTCGGGTAGAACCTGGTCCATATCCCTCTTACCTGCCACAGGTTCCCGTAGCCACTATACCATCCCCACCAATCAGAATAGTTCGATTCAATTAAAGTCTGCCTCACATCCCCAGTGACTTCGGTAGTCATCGAAATCCGCCGATCAGGAATGATGGTCGGGTTTAATGGATCAGTCGTATCCCACAGTAAACCGCCTTCTATGGTAACCAGACCAGTCCTTCCAGTACTAGTTACACTAGTATCGATGTTATAGTTCGGATCCCATATTGTTAATATCCTGGCGCCCATCTCACACTGGTCGGAGAGCCGGCCTTCAAGGTTGAGCTGTAGCTCACCCCTCGCCGAAACACCGTTACCGGTTGTGGCATACTTACTTGGATCCATGGTATTCCGGTCAAGGAATTTCTGGAAATATCTGCCGCCAACCTTAAATTCGGCGGCAAAGGCAGTTCCGGCGACCATGATCAAGGAAACTACGACTAGAAGCCCAATTAACCTTTTCATTTGCTCTTTTCCCTCCTTTATAACCTATTGCGATGCCCCTGGATAAACCATGGGCACTACCGCATAAACGATTTTTGCGGCATCTTCGTCAGCATGATACTTTGAGAGTATCTCATGCTGTTTGCTAATTTCATCTGCCCCACCTTTGGCTGGTGGAACAAGGATATCCATTACCTGAGGATCTCCACGCCAATCAGAGCCTCCGCCAAAGCGATGCTGGCCATTGTATTCATTGACCATCCTGCTCAGGATCACATCTCTTTCAGGGAAACCCTCGTTGCTCTGCATCAGAACCTGATATCCCCAACCTGGCTGCGGAGCTCCCAGATCCGCTTTTCTGACGGTCGCGATGAGAGTGCCAGCGCTTGGTACCGTAGTCACCGGGACAACCAGACCGGAAGCAAGATCCGGGGACTTGCCTGTGACTTCGCCCTTGACGCGCGAAATTGGCTGCGGCGAGATAATCACGCACTTTTCCCATCCCTCATCCGAAGAGAAAAGCACATCTATTCCGGCCATGGTATTTGTGAACCCTGATCCAGCTTGGTGATCCGTGTCGATATAGATCTCGATCATCTGCACCGAAAAACCCGAAGCCATGCCCCAGGGATTTGAGATCGGCGCATTGACAGAAACCTTAAAAATCACATTATCTCCCGCATCTTCTATATCAACTTTGGTCAGATCAAATGAGCCGCGGACATAGACCGGATCGGTGGGGTAAGTGTAGGTCCCGGGGCCGTCATCATCTCCTATCGGATCAAGCATCGTAACACGGTATGCACCTGCTGGTCCTTGAGGAGCAGGCCCCCCCATGGCATAAACGCTTACCATCAACGCGAAGATAACAAATAGCGAAATGAAAATTTTCTTCATTGCTCTTTTATCACCTCCTTTTGCGCGTATTTTATCCCTTGACTGCTCCCGCTGTCAAGCCCGAAATTAAATATTTTTGAAGCGACATGAATAAGGCCACCACCGGGATCGAGATCAGCAGGGAGGCGGCCGCAAACAGCCCCCAGTCCGACGCGAATTCGCCGACCATCATCCTTAAGCCCACCGGCAGGGTGTATTTAAATTCGGTTTCCATGAAGGTTGCCGCCAGAATGTATTCATTCCACGCCGTCATGAAAGAAAAGAGCGCAGTGATGGCAATGGCCGGACGCGCTAAAGGGATTATCACGTACCAGAAAGCCTGATTTCGGGATGCGCCATCAATTAGCGCCGACTCCTCTAAATCAAGGGGGATAGTATCAAAGTAACCCTTGAGGATCCAGATGCAGAAAGGAATAGCGGTGGTTGAATAAATTAAAATAAGTCCAAACAGCCGGTTTAAAAGCCCCAATTTTGAAATCAAAATGAATTGCGGAATAATCATGAGGGTGCCGGGAAACATTTGCGTGATTAAAAATGTCATCATCCCCTCACGCCTTCCCGGAAATTTGAACCGGGAATAGGCATAGGCGGCGGTACAGGCCAGAAAAACCCCGAGGGTGGTGGTGCCGGCAGCGCAGATGGCCGAGTTCATAAACCACCTGAAAAATGGCATTTCGAAAATAACCGTGTGAAAATTGGACCAGGTAAATTGTTCCGGGATCAAGGAGAGGGAGGTGGTTACCAGCGATTTTCCCGGCGAGAAAGAGATCTTCACCACCCAGAGTATGGGATAGATCGTGATCGTCACCCAGAAGATCAGGAAGGCATGGATTAAAATTTTTCTAAATAAATACTTTTTCATCGGCTTTCGTAGGCGCTCTCGGTCGCCCGGGTCACTCTGATATTGAGTAAAGTGTATCCTAAAAGGATTATAAAGATAATGGTCGAATAGGCTGCGGCATATCCGTACTGGTATCTTTCAAAGGCCCAGCGGTAGGCTGAGGTTATTAAAATATCGGTCGCCCCATAGGGAGCGCCGCCCGAAACCAGGTAAATGATGTTGAACATATTAAAGGTCCAGACCACCCCCAGGATGATGGCGGGAGTCATGGCCGGCCGCAAAAGCGGGAGGGTAATTCTTTTAAATTTCTGCCAGGGGGTCGCGCCATCGATCTCCGCCGCCTCATAAAGTTCCGCCGGGATCGACTGAAGCGCCCCCAAAGCGATGACCATCATGAACGGGAAACCGAGCCAGACGTTGGTGGTTAAATTCGTGAGAAAGGCGGTCAGGGGTTTTTCAAACCAGGAGATGGATGGAAACCCGAAAAGATTTAAAAGGCCGTTAACTGCGCCGAACTCTCGCTGGAACATCCCTCTCCAGATCAGAGCCGTTATATAATTCGGGACCGCCCAGGGCAGGATTAAAAGGATCCGGTACATTCTCCTCCCCGCCACCATCGTCATATTAAGAATGATGGCCAGGAAAAGCCCGATGGCCACATGCAGAATCACGTTGGTAGCGGTCCAGATCACGGTTATAAATAATGTATAGTAAAAATTCTGGTAAGAAAAAATATTAAAATCCGAGAGGATATCTATGAAATTCTTAAAGCCGATAAATAAAGCCCAGATCGGCTCCTTAAATTTGAGCAGGCTGTAATCCGTGAAACTCAAGATCAGGCCGAAGAAGATCGGGAAAAAAACCAGCAGAAGCATCCCGAACGTAGCCGGCGCAATATAGGAATAGGCGATTCTGTTTTTAAAGAACACCTTCCATATTAAGTTTACGACCCTGAATTCAACCAAAGCAAAAATAGCAAAGGTTGCTAACCATATAAAGACAAAGGAATTTCGAGCGAATCTCAAATCTGCCGCCTTATTTGTCTCCGCAAAACTCGAAAGTTTGGTCCTCTGGGAATCAACAAAGGTTGCCGTTTCTTTCAGCTCGGGCTCGGCCTTGAGCACAGATTCTATTCTAAAAAGCTCTTTATTCTTGCAATTATTAAAATCTGAGTAATTAGAATTTATACTTTGAACCGCAATCAAATATGAAATGAAGAGGATTAAAGAAATTAAAGCAAAGGCGATTATCCTTGAAAATCTTCTGATGAATTTGAGCACCACAAAATAAATCCCGGAAAAGAAAATGAGCATTACGAAGAAAAGGAGGCCAAAGTTCTGCGGAGCAGACTTCGGGGTCTTATAGTTTAAATCGACGATCCCAGTATATTTGCCCTCTTTCATAATGGGCAAGGCGATATTAATGGTTTCAGGAGCCGGCCAGGAAATCACCCTCTTTTTGGTTCTTCCCAGCTCCTTGGCCTTATCGAAAAGATGCTTGGGTATCCGCTGCCCGATTAATTCTTTCTTGGAATGGGCCGCAAATTTAACTTCTTCGACAATCTTAATATCTGAAACATTTTCTTCGGCCAGTTTTTCTATCAGGCGCTGGGCCGTCTGGATATCATTTGAGATATAAAAATTTAAAATGGTACTGGAGTAGAGATCGGCTAACTGCTCATGGCAGCGGTTAAATTCTAAGCGGTTTAATCCTCGAACAACAAAATAGCCCAGCCCGATTGCGACAATTATCGCAATTAGAAATGCGATAAAAGATTGCTTAAGGATATTATTCTTTATATTTTATTCCCCTCTTAGCCTCTTTATCGAAGCAACCACATTTTCCTGAGCTTCAGTTAAAGCGTCGCTGGGGGAAAGAGCGCCCAGGAATGCCTTGTTCATGGCGGTAGTGGCGGGTGACCAGACCATGGTCATTTCTGGAGCATTCGGCATGGGCCTGCTTTGCTCAACCTGCGCCTTGAAACCCATGATTAGGGGATCGGCTGCAATCTGTTTGTTAAGGAAAATGCTCCGGTTGGCCGAAATCATTTTCCCTTTGGTAGCAAAAACCAAACTGGTCGCATTATTGGTAAAATACTCCATGACCGTGAAGGCCGCATCTTTGTTCTTTGACCGGGTGGACATGATGATTCCCTCGACCGTCAAAAAGGGAATGGCGGGCTTGTTTATTTCGGAAATAACCGGGAGCAGCGCCACCCCGTACTCGATCTTTGGATCAATTTCTCCCCTGAACCAGGGGCCGTTGATGGCCATGGCCGCTTTTCCTTCGTTAAAAAGGGTGGTTACCAGAACGTTGGTGACTTCTTCGGGCACGATTTTATATTTCTGCTGAAGGTCGATGGCGAATTGAAGGGCCCGAACCGCTTCCGGTGAATTCAAAATCGGATTTCCCTCGGCATCAAAAACCTGTGCTCCAAAACCCTGCATCCAAATGGCATGGTAATAATAGTTCTGAATCTCATACACCAACCCATATTGTTTTTTCTGTGGATCGGTAAAGGATTTTGCCAGCGAGATCAATTCCTCGGTGGTTTTGGGCGGATCCGATACCAGTTTCTTGTTGTAAATCAAGGTAACGCACTTGGTTGAAAGCGGAAGCCCGTAGATTGAGCCCTGGTAGGTAAAGGCGTCAAGGCTCTTTGGATCAAACCTTGCTTCAATCTCTTCGCTTAGGAAATATTCAATGGGTTCTGCGACCCCCGCCGCGATCCATCCCCCCAGTCTGTCCTGGGCATAAATGAAAAGATCCGGCCCTTTTTCCCTTGGGACCGATGCTGAAACTTTATCCGCCAAAGCATCGAAGGGAACTGCCAGCAGCGAGACCTGAATATCCTTGTGCTCCTGGTTGAATTTTTCAGTCACTGCTTCGATAGCCTCCCTTTCCTCACCGCGGTAGGCATGCCAAATCACGATGTTGATAGGAGCAGCAAAGGCTTTCAGGCAAATTGGAATTAAAATCAGGACAATTAAAACCACAAACAAAAAAATTCGTTTCATGTCAAATTCACCCTCCTTTTGCGCTGATTATAGTATAACCGCCAGAATTTGCAATATCTATTTTTAGATTTAAATCATTCTCTGCCAAATAATATAAATTCCCACTATTACCAGCAATACCCCGCAGATAAAATTAAATGCTCGAATTGCCTTCTCTGATCTAATTAACTTTCCCGAGATAAGCGGAGCCAACGCCCCCAATATAAGCAAAGGAGAAATTACAGTCCCGATCCCAAAGGCAAAACCATAAATTAAACCTTCATAGAACCGCTCTGCCATAAACATGATCTCGGTTAAAACTGCGAGCAAGGGCAAACAGGGCATAGCGCCGATTAAAATGCCTAAAATTATCATGCTTTTGGTGCTATCCTCCAAGGTTTGCTTTTGCAAGACTCTGCAAAGAGGATTCTTTACCCCTTTGCCGAGCACGATTAAAGTTCCTAAAGCGATGATAAAGATTCCTGCAAAGATCCATAGATACATTCCCCAAAGCTGATTATAGAAGAGCTGAAAAAGATAGTAGCCAATATAACCTACCACCCCGCCCAAAAGGGTATAAATGACCAATCGGGTCAAGCCGAAAATTAAAGTGGCTTTTAATCCCTCCTGCCAGGTTCGCTTGGTCCCCGCAATATAGGGCAGCAGGATCGGTGCGCAGACCAGCATACATGGCCCTGACCCGATCACAAAGCCCTGAACTAGAATTATAAAAAGTTTGCTCTGAAGCATTCTCCCCTATATAATATCGGATATCATGAAGAGTGGCAACCTCAAGAAGTACGCCTTTTTATTCGCGATTGCCTTGATTGGCACCGCAGCCATAACCTCACAGATCCTGCTTATTCGAGAAATAATTAATGTTTTCGCTGGAAATGAATTGCTTTATGGCCTAACCATCTTTCTCTGGCTGATTCTATATTCCAGCGGAAGCGGACTGCTAGGTAGATTTGGCGATAAACTTAAAAATAAGTTTATCGCTTTTATTACCCTTCAAAGCCTAGTTGCAGTATTACTTCCGATCGAAATCTTTTTTTCAAGAATAATTAAAAATCTATTCGGGATTACGCTTGGCGCCACAGTTGACCTCTCAACCACGATTTTTATTATTGTTCTTCTCTTAGCACCCATAACTTTAATCCTCGGTTTCCAATTTGCCCTGGCAAGTCTTTTATTGTCAGAAACTTTCCAAAAAGAATCCTCGCAAATAAGCCGGGTCTATATCTTTGAAGCCCTTGGATCAATCCTTGGAGGATTGATCCTTGCTTATCTTTTGATCTTCTTTTTGAATGCCTTTCAAATTGCAGCAGTGCTTGCAGTTTTAATTTCCATTTCTTTCAAGGCTATAGGTTGGAGCCTATCCAAAAAGAATATTATATTCCTGGGAAGTGGGATTCTAATCATAGCTCTATTACTCTTTGCTTCAGCCAGTTATCTAAATTTTTATTCGGCACAGCAAAGCTGGAAAAATTATCATCTGGTTGAGACCACAGATTCTCCATATGGAAGAATTTCCATTACCGAAGACCAAGGAGCCCATAGTATTTTCGAAAACGGAGGATTGGTTTTTTCAACGGCTGATCAATTAGGCAATGAAGAAGTGGCGCATCTATCTCTGCTCCTGCACCCCGGCCCCCAAGATATTCTGCTAATCGGCGGGGGAGCAAGCGGGATCACAGATGAAATTCTAAAATATCCGATTCGCAGCCTTGATTATGTTGAATTAGATTACAAAATAATTGAATTAGCAAAAAAGTTTGCCCGAATTAATCCAAAAGTAAATATCTACACCATAGATGGGGTTAAATATATCCAAGATACTGCCAAGAAATACGATCTCATAATTATCAACCTCCCCGACCCTTCCACCACCCAAATTAATCGCTTTTATACCTTAGAGTTTTTCAAGAAATGTAAAGATAGACTCGCCAAAGGGGGGATTTTGACCTTGAATCTTGAAACTTCAGAGGCCTATCTGGGCAGAGAACTTAAACTGCTGAATCAAAGTATATTTAAGACCCTTTCCCACGCCTTTACGCACGCCGTGATTATTCCTGGCAACTTCAACTATTTCTTCGGTTCAGAAAGCAAATTAGTTGAAAATCGGAATGCCCTTCTCAGACGCTGGGAAGAGAGAAAAATTCAGACAAAATATTTTCGATCTGATACCCTGTATTACCTTCTCTGGCCTGACAAAATCAAATATGTTGAAGAGGCCGTAAGCTTTAAAGATTCAACTCCTCTGAATACAGAACTCAAACCGATTTCTTATTATTTCGAATTGCTCATCTGGGCCAGCTATTTTTTTTCTCCGCTTAAGAACTTTTTCTATGCCCTAATGAAAATTAACTTCCCATATTTTCTATTAATTTTAATTGCCATATTTACAGTGATTAAACTTATCTCCTTAAAGCTTAGGCGAATTACCTTGCCCACCATCATTGCTTTGCTTGGATTCACTGGCATGTGCGTGCAGTTAATCATAATCTATACTTTTCAGTCCTTATATGGTTATGTTTATCAAACTATTGGACTCTTAACTACAGCCTTTATGGCCGGTTTAGCAATGGGAAGCTTTCTGATCTACCGGCAATATGATCAAATTAGAGATCCATCACAGATGCTAAAGAGAATACTTTGGTTGTTGCTCTTTAATATAGCTATGATTTTTATATTATTGAAAACTTTTCCGCTTCCGCTGGCTTCATTTCTTGTATCTTTGCCAATCGGAGCAGCTTTTCCTCTGGCAGTGAAGATTCACGAAAAATATAAACCTGAGATCGGCAGCTTAGCTGGGATTCTGTATGGATCGGATCTTTTAGGCGGAGCATTGGCAGCGATCGTAACAACCATTCTATTCATTCCAATATTCGGGATACTAAGCACCTTTGGGGTGGCAATTACCTTAGCTCTAGCAGCTGTAGTTATTTCCTACTCGTGAAAAACATCCGCGGAAAATCGATAGAGGATCGTATCCTCATCTTTCCAAGCGTCTTTTGGCAAGCCAGCCTTATAACACACCTCTTCCAGGAATTGTTTTCTATCCCAACCCCAATCGGTTGCCACCTGGGGAAGCAAGAGGCCGGATCGCAATCCCTTAATAATATATAAACCGTCTCTGCCTATTTTGATCTCATCGATGTTGTTTACTTTTTGCAACTTTGAAAGAACTGATATTTCTATTTCTATTTCCGGTAACTCACTCCGAATTACCGAAGGGAATCTGGTATCCCTGGTAGCAGCAGCTATAGCCATATCCTGGACCGCCTCAGCTAATGGTTTAATCGGCTGAATATATCCAATGCATCCTCTGAGTTTCCCGTCTTTGGTCAGGGTTACAAATGCGCCCCGTCTTTCCATCAGTGTTCCTTTTGGAACTTTGAATTCCGGAACCTTCTTTTTTGATAAATAGCTCTCTAGAGTCTTCCGAGCAATCATGAGCAATTCTTTCTTTTCTTCATCAGATAAGGGTGATGATTCGTAAGCAAAGGCGATGGCCGCATATCCAACCACCTTGGATCTATCACCGGTTACGTCACCCGAGTTGGCATATTTTAAAAGTTGAATCTTGTTCACTCCAAGTGAATCTGCTAGAAGCATGGTGGTAATAACTGCCGGAACACCACATGCTTCACACTCCCCTTTCTCCAACATTTCTGCAAAAGAAGCTATATCACCCTGAAGCACTGCATCAATTCCCTTCCTGTCCATCTTCTTGGCTGTCTCATAATCATGATAATGCGACCAATCCGTGCTGCATACGATCAGGGTATCTTCATCAACTAATTTTGCCAGTGAGATGGCCAAATTTTGACTGTTCTTAAAAGAGGAGTTACCAAATATAAGCGGAACGATCTTGAACTCTTTCCTTAAAACTGTTTGCAAGAATGGCAGCTGAACCTCCAGCGAGTGTTCTCTGAGATGAGCGGCTCGAATGAAACTGATCTTCCCGCCGCTCTTAACAAGTTTATTCGCAAAATCACGGTCTACCTCTACCCTTCCCAAGGGGGTTTCGTAATAATCAAACTCGCCTACGGATATGCCGTCAAAGGTGACGTGGTGGCTGGGACCGATAAGGATTACTCTCTTGAAACGCCTGCCCTCCAGTTCCTTATAAGCATAAGCCGCTACCTGTCCGGAATAATCATAACCTGCGTGGGGAACAATCAGAGCAATCAGCTCGCCTTTAACTTTTCTATATTTAACATTATCCAGGAAGTGCTTAATTTGCTTCGAGAGCTCGGCTTTGGTCTCTGGGTAGAACATTCCGGCTACAGCAGGCTTGCGCACATCAGAAAAGGCCATAACGGCCATAATGGTTAAAAGGGACATAACGGCTAAGAGGACTTTAAATAGCCCTTTGCCCTTTTGTTCCTCATGGCCTTTAACATAATTCATTTCCATATTCCTGGGATCTTCTGACCGCAAAACTTACACCTTCCATCTTCTAAATTATTTTGCTTGATCGTATATCCCAACCGCTCAATTACCACTTTTCCGCATTTAGGACAGTAGGTGCTCTCATGTTCATGGCCGTAAACATTTCCGACATAAACATAATTTAAGCCTTCTTCCTTGGCAATCTTGTAAGCCATCTCAAGGGTTTTGACTGGTGTAGGAGGAACCCCCTTTAATCTGTAATGGGGATAAAAGGTTGCAAAATAAATGGGAACCTCCGGACCAAGATTGGTCTTAATCCACTTAACCATTTTACGAATCATTTTAGGATCATCGTTTTTGCCCGGAACGATCAAGTTGGTGATCTCTAACCAGACCCCTTC
>Ga0111227_1160_pt1 | contig 10887 bp, 9 predicted proteins | sample DeeMarSWOR152_54_FD_80391 | JGI IMG/M metagenome (GOLD analysis project Ga0111227, IMG submission 80391) | candidate division WOR-1 bacterium DG_54_3 | reverse complement strand
AGCCAAGCCTTTATGGCTTGGCTGGCAAGCCGTCCTTCGACACTGAGCTCAGGACGAAGTGTGAAGGCTTGCCTACGCGGTAGAACCTGGTCGTATGACCTGGAATCAACTTGACAAAAATAAGCCATACCGCATCAGTGGACGCAAACTTAATTCGGAAATAGCTTGACTTAGTGAGAGATGGAGATTATAATCTAAGCCTAGGAATTATTGATTCGAAATGTTCCAACTGACAATAATATTAAATCAAGCAATTGGTTGAATTAAGAACGGCAAATTTCCGTTGGAGCGAGCATATCAGGAGGTGGTATGGCTGATCGAGAGAAAATAAGGAAAAAAAGCGATTTCGGGGATGGTTTCACTCATAATTTGAAGCCACTCCGCTCTTTGAATCTTTCCGAAGCGACTGATTTTGAAACTATGCTTGTTCAGATGTCAAAGACCGCCTTTGGAGGAAGAAGTTTGGGCGAAGCCTTGGAAGTATACACTACCATACTGAAGGACCCCGACTGTTTGATTGTGGGCACATTTTCTGGGGCCATGACCATGGCCAAGATGGGATTGGTCCTGTGCGAGATGATCGATCGGAATTTCTTGGATGTGATAATTTCAACCGGAGCTTTGGTCATGCACGGGCTGGTTGAGGAGGTGGGAGCTTGCCATTTCAAATATGATGGAGATATGAAGGATGCTGAACTCTATAAGCATGGATACAACAGGGTTTATGATACCATAGAAGCAGAAAAGAATTTGGTCGACACAGGTTTAATTATAGACAGCATATGGGAGGACTTGGATTCTGATTCCCCACAGTCTAGCTTTTCTCTTCTGGCCAAGATTGGAGAATATCTGTCAAAAAACGAGGTGGGGCGCGGTATTCTCAAAAGTGCTTTCGAGAAGAAGGTTCCAGTGTATATTCCTGCTTTCACTGATAGCGAACTTGGCTTGGATTTTGCGATTTATAATAGGATTCGACAAACCAAAGGCAAATCCCCACTTCGGTTCAATCCTCTCCTGGACTTAGAAGACTATACCAACCGAGTGGCGAGCGCTAAGTATACCGGTATTTTCACCATCGGGGGCGGAGTTCCTCGAAACTGGGCTCAGCAGATCGGACCTTATTTAGAGGCGATATATCGCAGATTTGGTGAGGGCAAAAAAGATCCCACACGTTTTAAATATGGAATCAGGATCTGTCCTGAGCCAATGCATTGGGGTGGGCTTTCCGGCTGCACCTATAGTGAAGGGGTATCCTGGGGCAAATTCATACCCAAAAAGGAGGGAGGACTTTGGGCCGAGGTCTTATGCGATGCCACCATCGCCTGGCCGATTTTGATAAAAGCGGTTATCGAACGCTTAGATAAAGAGGGGTTTAAACGCAAGTGAAATCGCTAAGATAGTTTCTCCTCTTGATTTGTTGGTAACGGATACCTTATCCATTACCCAATCACGTCACGGACGAGGGTTCATCCTGAAGGATTTACCCTGAAGGGCCCAATTGACGAACAAAAAGACTAACACTCTGGCGGTGGCCCCCCTTTAAATAAATAGTTGATCAGATAAACCACATCAGCGCTGTTGATGATTTCGTCGCAATTGACATCTCCTACCCATAATGGATCTGGCGCTGGTCCACCTTTGAAGAGATAATTTATCAGATACACAACATCAGCTGAATTGATAACCCCATCGCCATTGGCGTCGCCTAATATGAAATCACGCTTGGTCCACTGTGCGGCATATCCCGCGACCTTGTCGCCCGCAATTGAAAACATGCCTCCCGCGATCAATTTGGCGTCATAGACGGTCAGGGCTAGGACGCCAGAATTCATTCCCGATCCCAAAGCTGACCAGGAAGAGCCGTCCCAGGAGGCAATATCATTGGCTTCAACTCCGCCCGCCGCGGCAAACTGGCCTCCGGCGATCAATTTGCCGTCCCAGGAAGCAATTCTATTGGCTGTAACCCCGCCCGCGGTGGTAAAGCAGCCTCCGGCGATCAATTTTGAGTCATAGATGGCCAGGGCTTGAACCTGCGAATTCATTCCCGATCCCAGGGGGGACCAGGAAGAGCCGTTCCAGGAGGCAATATACTTGGTTGTAACTCCGCCCGCGGTGGTAAATTCGCCTCCGGCGATCAGCTCAGAGTCATAGGCGATCAGGGCAAGAACGTTAAGATTCATTCCCGATCCCAGGGGGGACCAGGAAGAGCCGTCCCAGGAAGCAATTCTATTGGCTGTGACTCCGCCAGCAGTGGTAAATCTGCCTCCGGCTATCAATTTGGAGTCATAGACGGTCAGGGCATCGACGAAATAATTCAATCCCGATCCCAAAGGCGACCAAGAAGAGCCATCCCAGGAGGCAATATTATTGGCTGCAACTCCACCCGCGGTGGTAAATAGACCTCCGGCGATCAATTTAGAATCGTATACGGTCAGGGCTTTAACGTCAAGATTCACTCCCGATCCCAGGGACGACCAGGAAGAGCCATCCCAGGAAGCAACATAATCGGCTTCGACTCCGCCCGCGGTGGTAAATAGACCTCCGGCGATCAATTTAGAGTCATATACGGTCAGGGCATAAACGTAAAGGTCTATTCCCGATGCCAGGGCCGACCAGGATGAGCCGTCCCAGGAAGCAATTCTCTTGGCTGTAACTCCGCCCGCGGCGGCAAACGATCCTCCGGCGATCAATTCAGAGTCATAGACGACCAGGGCATACACCTCCGCATACCACGGGCCCGACATTCCCGACCCTAAGGCCGACCAGGAAGAGCCATCCCAGCAAGCAATTGCATTGGTGACAGCTCCGCCCGAGGTGGTAAACCATCCTCCCGCGATCAATTTGGAGTCATAGACGGTCAGGGCAAATACCCAATCATTCATTCCCGATCCCAAAGGCGACCAGGAAGAGCCGTCCCAGGAAGCAATACTATAGGCTGTGACTTCGCCCGCGGTGCTAAAATCGCCTCCGGCGATCAATTCAGAGTCATAGACGGTCAGGGCACGAACGGTATAATTCATTCCCGATCCCAGGGCCGACCAGGAAGAGCCGTCCCAGGAAGCAATATTATTAGCTGTAATCTCGTCCGCGGCGGTAAAATGACCTCCGGCGATCAATTTAGAGTCATAGACGGCCAGGGCATAAACGTCCCCGTAAGGCACTCCCGACATTCCCGATCCCAGGGACGACCAGGAAGAGCCGTCCCAGGAAGCAATGTTATTGACTGTATCTCCATCCGCGGTGGTAAACCATCCTCCGGCGATCACTTTAGAGTCATAGACGGTGAGGGCGCGGACCGTATTATTCATTCCCGCTCCCAGGGACGACCAGGAAGAGCCATCCCAGGAGGCAATATAACCGACTGTAACTCCTCCCGCAGTGGTGAACCATCCTCCGGCGATCAATTTGGAGTCATAGGCGGTCAAGGCCTGAACCTGATCATTCGTTCCCGATCCCAGGGCTGACCAGGAAGAGCCGTCCCAGGAAGCGATATTATTAGCCAGGACATCTCCGACAACTCTGAAAGACCCGCCGATAATGAGAAGACCATTATAAGTTGTCAGGGCGTGGACGTATCCATCGACACCGGGAATTGATGGTGACAGCGTATTGTCCCAATAGATATCGTCCGGGTCATCCTTGTTTGATGGGACCCGCCGGGGGCGTATGATTGGCTCGCCGGTAATCGGATCGAGTTGAATACGGTATCCTTCCCAATTCAACGGACCCTGGTAACCCAATTTACGAATCTTCTCCAGATCAAAGCGGTGCTCCGGCGTTAAGAAATCGCCAACGCTCTTGCCCTTTTTATCAGCCACAGATGGCGTATTTACGTGGTTAATAGAAGACTTGCCGGTTGATGGCTCAGCAGACGCAGCTGTCTTAAGAACCAGGGCAAATGCTACCGCACAAAGGAGAGCAGAGTTTTTCATAAGTCTCCAAAGGAGTGACTCCCGTTTAGATAAACTGGTCTTCTCCTCAAAAAAAGAGAAACCAGCTGTATCAACGATGCTAACATGAAGTTGTTCGCTCGGTCCACTAATATAATAACCATAATCTTCTATTTTGTCAAGCACAAAAACTGCGGATAATCCCCGTGGGATCTCTTAACAACTCCAAAAGCGCAGACAGAATCATATATGGCTTAATAGCTTATGTTTCAAATCAAAAACAGGACATGCCCAAAAATAAATTTACACAATTAGCTTGACATAACCGTTTTTCCCAGCACTTTCTAAAAATACTTGACTTAGAGCGGAATGGATATTATAATAAAAGCCAATTACGGTGGCTTGGTCTCTTTTAAGGAAGGCGAAAACACATAAGAATCAATGCTGGAAAACCTTGAGTAAGAAATCAGATGATAAATATTCGATGTACAGACAGCTTGGGATTCTTACCACCATCCCCATCATTTTGGCGGTGGGACCGATTCTGGGATATTTCATCGGGAGCTTTTTGGATAAAAAATTACATACGGAGCCTTATTTGATGATGGTTTTCATATTCTTCGGATTCGTAGCGGCTGGAAAAGGGGTATATAATCTGATCAAAAGGGCAAGCGAATAGAGTGGAGAGTAAAGAGTAAAGAGTAAAGAGTAAAGAGCTTAAACCTTAAACCTTAAACCTAAGAATGGGACCTGAGTTTATTCATAGGGTGATAAAGACCTCGCTGGTGGTGGCGGTTTTGGGGTTTCTCTTTGTCACGGTATATTACGATTTCAAATTTGGAGCGGGGATCTTGGTGGGGACCATCTGGGGATGCTTGAACCTTTATTTTTTGACCAATCTCATAACAGAAATCTTTTCACCTGACAAGGAGGTTAGAAAAGGAAAAGTCATATTGATCGTTCTGGTGAAATTTCCTCTGCTTTATCTTGTGGGCTATGTTTTATTGATAATCAAATACTTTCCAGCAGTAAGCTTGGTTTCGGGATTCACTTTAATCTTTGTGGTTATGTTTCTCAAGGCTTTGGGAAGATGGGTGCTTTCGTTGGAAACATCCAAAAAGTCGGAGATAAAGTCAACAAACAAGGTGAAAAAGAAAACTGTCAACGGATGAAGCGGATTTTCAGCAGCGGACTGCCGACCGCGGACGGCGGACGAACAAGCGTTGAGGTTTCAAATTGAACTTACTTTTAACCCAAGAGATTGCCAAGCACGCAGCGGAGAAGGCAACTGAAGGAGCGCCAGAGCTCCCCAATTTTATTACTCTTCTATATGAGAAATTCGGAAAGGTGGCTTTTATTGGCTTTTTGCACCATTGGGAAAACGTGGTCTTTTCCTGGATGGTTATGATTGTCCTCAGTCTGGTGGCATATCTGGCCTATAGAAAAAGATCAATCATGCCAGGAAAATTGCAGAATCTGGTGGAGATGGCGGTGGAGGGATTGGACAATTTCGTGTGCGGAATCCTGGGACCTCAAGGAAGAAGATACACTCCATTTTTGGGAACTCTTTTTGTCTATATTTTGTCCATGAATTTCCTGGGTTTGATTCCGGGGATGAAATCACCCACCTCCAATCTTAATACCACAGTATCTTTGGCCATCTGTGTTTTCTTTTATGTGCAATATACAGGTATCAGGAGCTTAGGGCTTGTAGGTTATCTTAAACATATGGCAGGCGATCCCCGGGATGTGGTGACCTGGCTTTTAGTCCCGATTAACATACCAATTCACATCATAGAAGAACTGGCAAAACCTCTGAGTCTTTCTTTGCGACTTTTTGGCAACATCACCGGCGAGGATGTCTTAATTACCGTGTTTGTGGGATTAGGTGTGAGCGCTCTTAGCTTTTTTCACCTACCCATAGGGATTCCTTTTCATCTGCCCTTTATCTTCCTGGCTTTGTTAACCGGAACCATTCAGGCTTTGGTTTTTACTTTGCTTTCGACCATATATTTTTCTTTAATGTTACCACATGAGGAACATTGAACTCTTTAACTTTTGAAGCATTGAACCTTTAGGAAGGAGGAGTGATGAGCTATCAAACTGCTTTAGCCATATTTCTTCCCCTGGGCTTGGCCATAGCTGCTATGGGTTCTGCCTTTGGCTTGGGGCGAGCAGTTTCCGCAGCCATGGAGGCCATGGGCAGACAGCCCGAAGCCGCCGCCAAAATCCAGTTGGGGATGATTATCGGCTGCGCCCTTATTGAGGCTTTGACCATCTACGCTCTGGTCACAGTCTTCGTGTTGCAGGGGAAAATTGCATAAAAGTTTCAAAGCGAATCGGTCAACGGATTAAACGGATGTAACGGATAATTATCGGCGGACGGCGGACTTGTCCTGAGCGAGGTCGAAGGACTGCCGACGGCGGACCATCCTAAGGAGTGTCTATGGGACTTGAGATCGGGCAAATAGTTACCCACATTATTGGATTTCTCATAGCGGTTTTCCTTTTGAAGAAATTTGCCTGGAAGCCGCTTTTGTCTATTCTTGAAGAGAGACGTTCCAAGATAAAATCGGAGTTCGATAACATTGACAAAGAGAAGAAGAAAGTGGATGATCTCTTCTCCGATTATCAGACCAAGCTGAAGGAGATCGACTCTTTGGCTCGGGTTAAGATCCAGGAAGCTGCACGGGAGGGACAGAAGCTGGCTAATGAAATAAAGGAGAATGCCAGAAAGGACTCCAAGGATATCCTGACCAAAGCCAGAGAGGAAATCCAGAGGGATGTGGATAAAGCCAAGGTGCAACTGAAAGACGATTTGGTCAATATGACTATTCGGGCAGCGGAGAAGTTGATTAAAGAAAAGTTGGATGAAGAGAAGGATAGGAGATTGATCTCCGAGTTTATTGATGCGGTGCCTAAGAGTGAAGGAGAGGAGCTTAGATGATTGAATCTCAGGTAGCCAGAAGATATGCCACTGCGCTTTTCAGGACCGCCAAAAGGATTGACCAGGTGGACGGGATTCTGGACGATCTGAAAGTGATAGCCGATCTTTTGAGAAAGGATCCCAACCTGAAAAATTTTTTGGAAGCCCCGCAGATCCTGGATCAATATAAAAGAGAGCTGATCACCTCTGCCTTCAAAGACCTAATCTCCGAAGCCTTGTTCTCCTTTCTGGTTGTGGTGCTCGACAAGCATCGAACAGAATATCTTCAGGCGATGGCCAAGGAATATGAAAGGTTAGTCAAGGAAGACCAGGGTGTAGTCCAGGCCCGCGTCATAACCACACGGGCATTGGATCCGGTCTCCAGGGACAGGTTGAGAGAGGAATTGAAGAAGACCACCGGCAAGAAGATCGAGATGCTTTTAAGGATCGATCCGAAGATAATTGGTGGGATCATCGTTATCCTGGGGAACAAGATAATTGACAGAAGCATAAGACATCAGCTGGATCAATTAAAAGAGGAGATGTTAGCTCTCACGGTTCATTAATAGAAAAGCAAGAAATAAGTTTACATATCCCTCACCCTAACCCTGCGAAGCATTCATACGAATCTCCCACAAGGGGAGAGGGGAGTTGACAATTTTCCCCCTCCCTTGATGAGAGGGGGCGAGGGGGAGGGTGATTATGTCAATTTATTTAATTCGTTCGCTATAGTATAAGGAAAGAGGAGGAAATCTCGTCATGCCCTTGAATCCTGAAGAGGTAAGCTCAATTCTACAAAAAGAGATAGAAAAATACGAAACAAAGCTGGAGATGGAGAGCGTGGGGACCGTTCTTCAGGTAGGGGACGGAATAGCTCGCATTTGGGGATTGGAAGATGCCATGATGAGCGAGCTGATAAAATTTCCCAATGAGGAGACCGGAATGATCCTCAACCTGGAAGAAGACAACGTGGGTGCCGCCATCCTCGGACCTTACGATGAGATCAAGGAGGGCGATGCGGTCAGAAGAACCGGAAGGATAGCCTCGGTGCCCGTGGGGGAGGTGATGGTGGGGAGGGTGGTCAATGCGTTGGGCCAGCCGCTGGACGGGAAAGGCCCCATCGCCGCCAAGAAATTCCGCCCCATTGAAGGCCAGGCTCCCAACGTGGTACAACGAAGGCCTGTGGCCCAGCCGGTGCAGACCGGACTTAAGGCCATTGATTCCATGATCCCCATAGGAAGAGGACAGAGGGAGCTGATCATCGGTGATCGTCAGACCGGCAAAACCGCTTTGGTGGTCGATACCATACTCAATCAAAAACACTGCGACATCTTCTGCATATATGTTGCCATTGGACAGAAGGCTTCCACTGTGGCGCAGGTGGTGAAGACCTTCGAGGATCATGGTGCTATGGACTACACTACCGTGGTAGTGGCTACCGCCACCGAACCTGCTCCCCTTCAATATATCGCTCCTTATGCCGGCTGTGCCATGGGAGAAGAGTTTTTGTATACCAAAAGACATGTGGTGGTGTTCTATGATGATCTCTCCAAACATGCTCAAGCCTATAGACAGATGTCTTTGCTTCTGAGAAGACCGCCAGGAAGAGAGGCTTATCCAGGCGATATCTTTTATCTTCATTCAAGACTTTTGGAAAGGTCTGCCAAATTGTGTGATGAATTGTGATGTGACCGCATACATTCCCACAAATGTGATCTCCATAACTGATGGTCAGATTTACCTGGAGACCGATCTTTTTTATAGAGGGGTGAGACCTGCCATTAACGTAGGCATTTCCGTATCGCGGGTGGGTGGAAAAGCTCAGGTGAAAGCCATGAGAAAAGTGGCGGGAAGACTGAGGCTGGACTTGGCTCAATACCGGGAGTTGGAAGCTTTTACCCAGTTTGGGACAGAACTGGATAAAGCCACCCGAGCCCAGCTTACAAGAGGGGAGAGGACTATCGAGATTCTGAAACAGGGACAATACGTTCCCATGTCCGTTGAAAAACAGGTGATGATAATCTATGTGGCTACGCATGGATACTTAGATGATCTTCCTTCAGAGTCGATCAAAAGATTCGAGGAGGAGTTCTATCCCTTCATGGAAAGTGAGTATCCGGACGTGGGTCATACCATCGCTACTACCAAAGATTTGGATGAGTCCACAGAGGAGAAATTGAAAGAGGCGATTATCAAATTCAAAGAGAGGTTCAAGGCGAGTTTGAAGAAAACCCAATCTGGAGTGTAAGAATTCAGGGATTGGTGGAAAACCCTATTGGCAGGGCTGAATGCCCTGCCCTATGGGTGATAAGTTATTGTTGCTCATAGGGGCGGGAATTTATCCCGCCCCGAAGTGGGACTTTTTCAACACGTCCTTCAGCCTTACTGTAAATAGGCAAATCTAAAGATTTATGGAGATGGTGGCTGCAGCAAAGCTGCGAAAGGCTCAATCCAGGGTGGAGTCGTCTCGTCCATATGCTGCTAAGATGCAGAGCATGTTGGATAACCTCACCAAGGCCGCCGCTGCCGTTGAACATCCGCTCTTTGAAAAAAGGGAAGTCAAAAAAATCGCTTTAGTCGTCATATCTTCTGACCGTGGACTGTGTGGTTCTTACAACAGCAATATAATCCGCGCAGCAGATGTATTTTTGAAAAAATATGAAAGAGAAAAAGTTGCGTTGGTAAACATACGCAAAGCGCGCCTGGGAGATCAGGTTGAAATATTTAGGTTTGGGTGGAAATCTGATATTAAGCCAAATTAAGAGCATCACCAGTGATCTGGTCAATCTTTTTCGCTCCGGAGAGGTGGACGAGATTTATTTCTTATATACAAAATTCCTCTCCGCTATGAGTTACCGTGTCACTCTGGAAAAATTTCTAAATATAGAAAGTCAAGTAGAGAAGGAGGAAAAAGAAGCGTATTTGGAGTTTATCTTTGAGCCCAGCGCTGAAAAGATCTTTTCAAGTCTTCTGCCCAATTATTGTATGACCAAAGTGCAGATGGCTTTGGCTGAGTCGTTTGCTTCGGAACATGGTTCCAGGATGATCTCCATGGGCGCTGCCACCAAGAATGCAGAGGAGATGATCGAGCATTTGACACTAGTCCGCAACAAGCTCAGGCAGGCCTCCATTACTAAGGAGATGTTGGAGATCACCACCAGCGCCGAGGCATTGAAAGGATAAATTGATATGACAGGGTTTCGCAACACTGAATCTCTACTGGATGAGAGAAAAAAATCCCCTCTCCCCCTTGGGGAGAGGGATAGGGTGAGGGGGAAAAAACAACGTCCAATAAGGAGATGACATAAAAGATGAATATTGGAAAAGTCAAGCAAGTGATCGGCGCCACCGTGGACTGTGAGTTCGATGCAGACAAACTGCCAAATATTTACAACGCCATAAAGATTGAGGACAAAGATCGGGGAATTGATCTCACCCTAGAGGTGGCTCTGCACATGGGGGATAACTTGGTGAGATGTGTCTCCTTGGCCTCCACTGATGGCCTGGTTCGAGGGATGCCAGCTTTAGATACTGGAGGACCAATCACCGTCCCGGTAGGAGATGGAACTTTGGGAAGAATATTCAATCTCTTAGGTGAACCTATCGATGAGTTGGGACCTGTCAAGAAAGTCAGCAAAAGATATCCCATTCATAGACCTGCTCCCACTCTAAAAGATCAGGAGACCAAAACCTTTATTCTCGAAACAGGCATAAAGGTAATTGACTTACTTGAACCTTATCCCAAAGGAGGAAAGGTGGGTCTTTTCGGCGGTGCCGGAGTGGGAAAGACGGTAATCGTGATGGAGCTGATCAGAGGCATTGCCACCGAGCACGGAGGATATTCGGTCTTCTGCGGAGTGGGCGAAAGAACTCGGGAAGGTAACGATCTGTGGCTGGAGATGAAGGAATCCGGGGTAATCAGCAAGACGGTAATGGTCTTTGGTCAGATGAATGAGCCGCCCGGAGCAAGATTGCGCGTGGGGCTTTCCGGATTGAGCATGGCAGAGTATTTCCGGGATGAAGAACGTCAGGATGTGCTGCTGTTCATAGATAACATCTTCAGATTTGTTC
>Ga0111227_1080_pt1 | contig 10924 bp, 9 predicted proteins | sample DeeMarSWOR152_54_FD_80391 | JGI IMG/M metagenome (GOLD analysis project Ga0111227, IMG submission 80391) | candidate division WOR-1 bacterium DG_54_3 | reverse complement strand
ATCTCGACCAGTTTTACGATTGCCTCATCCCCGATCTTCAAGACATCCTCCACTTTAGCGATTCTTCGCTGAGAGATCTGTGAGATATGGACTAAGCCCTCTTTTCCGGGAACGATTTCCACGAATGCCCCAAAGGGCATAATGCGCATGACCTTACCCAGAAATACATCTCCGACCTTTGGCTCATAGGTCAAGTTCTCAATTATGTTTTGAGCTTTTTTCGCGCCCTCAACCTCTGTCGCAGTAATGAAAACACGGCCATCGTCCTCAATGTCGATTTGGGCTCCGGTTTCCTCAACAATCTTTTTAATCGTCTTGCCCCCCGGACCGATTACCAGACCAATTTTTGAAGGATCGATTTGCATGCCAATGACTCTTGGCGCATAGGGCGATAGTTCCTCTCGCGGAGTAGACAAAGCTTCCTGCATCTTCTGTAAAATAAACAATCTGGACTCTTTTGCCTGATTCAATGCTTTTTCAATTAAATCGAAGGATAACCCATCAATCTTGATATCAACCTGTATGGCAGTAATACCATTTTTTGTCCCAGCTACCTTAAAATCCATGTCTCCCAGGTGGTCCTCAATGCCCTGGATATCGGTCAGCAGAACTTCTTTCTTATCTTCTTTTACCAGGCCAATCGAAATCCCTGCCACTGGATCCTTAATTTTCACACCGGCGTCCATAAGTGCCAAGGTGCTTCCACAAGTTGAAGCCATGGAAGTTGAACCGTTAGATGCCAGTACTTCCGATACCAAACGAACGGTGTAAGGAAACTTGTCTTCACTTGGAACAACCGGAAGCAGCCCCCTTTCTGCCAAAGCTCCATGACCAATTTCGCGTCGACCCGGCCCCCGCATGGGACGCACTTCGCCAACCGAAAAAGCGGGAAAATTGTAGTGGTGCATATAACGTTTGCTTTCTTCAGGGCTAAGGCCCTCAAGTCTTTGCTCTTCACCCAATGCCCCCAATGTGGCTACCGTTAAAACCTGGGTTTGCCCGCGCGTAAAAATCGCTGAACCATGGGCGCGGGGAAGAACCCCCACTTCGCAGGCGATCTCTCGGATATCTGAAAAACCCCTCCCATCCGGTCGTTTCCTGTCTTCCAAAATCATTTTCCGGACAATTTCTTTCTCAATCTCTCCCATAACATTATTTAGGTCAAATGGGTATTCTTCAGCCAGCTTTTGCAGTTCTTCATCCTTACCCTCTTTGATCCCCTGCCCGATCTCTTCTTTAATTTTATCAATCTCATCCATTTGCTTATTTTTATCTGCAATATACATAGCCGCCCTGATTTTTTCGGCATATTTTTCCTTAACATATTTTTCGATCTTTTCGTGAGGCTTATAAAGCTGAATTTCTTTTTTGGGTCTCCCGGCTTCCTTAACCAACTTCTGTTGGAGTTTGATAATATCTTTTATCTTTTTATGGGCTTCTTTAATAGCTTTTAAAATATCCGATTCCGAAGCCTCATCTGAACCGCATTCGACCATGAGAATCGCCTCGCTTGTCCCAGCCACCACCAGATCCATATCAGAATCCTGCATTTCCGACATGGTAGGATCAATAAGAAATTTATCGCCAACCTTGGCTACCCTGGCTGCAGCAATCGGACCCTGGAAAGGAATATCAGATATAGAAAGGGCAGCCGATGCACCGATGATTGCCAGAATATCCGGCGGGTTATCCTGATCAACCGAAAGAGGTGTAATTACAATCTGCACATCGTTCCGATATCCTTTGGGAAAAAGCGGACGAATGGGACGATCCACCCGACGGGCGGTAAGAATGGCCATCTCGGTTGGCCTTCCTTCACGCTTGAAAAAACCACCCGGGATCTTGCCCACCGCATAAAGCTTTTCTTCAAAATCAACTATCAGAGGAAAAAAATCGACATTCTCTCGAGGAACTTCAGAAGCAACCGCGGCCGCCAGAACCATGGTGTCGCCCAGCCGAACCACCACCGCCCCCCCTGCCTCTCTCGCCATCCTTCCGGTCTCTAGGGAAAGGACCTTCCCGCCCCCCAAATCCATTTCTACCTTTTTTATCATCTAAGCCCCAGACTTGCCACCAGGTCCTTATATCTCCCTGTATCTTTACGTTGAAGATAGTTAAGCAACTTCTTTCTTTGCCCAACCAAAATAAGAAGGCCCCTTCGGCTGTGATTATCTTTTTTGTTCCGTTTTAAATGCTCGACCAGTTGATTGATCCTCTCGGTAAGTAAAGCGACCTGCACTTCAGGAGAACCGGTGTCTCCCTTGTGCTGCTCATATTTTCCCATGATTTGTTTTTTCTTATCCTTCTTGAGCACCATGATGGCAGTGATTATACCACAGACATCCTAAACTTACAATGCTTTTGCTCTGGCGATATCTTTCCTTATCTGCTTCTTCAATTCTTCTACATCCGAAAATTGCAGCTCATCCCGCAATCTCTTAGTTAGCACACCCTTTAAAATCTTTCCGCGGATATCTCGACTAAAATTTAAGAGGTGAAACTCAACTGTCGTAAAATCCGTTCCAAAAGTAGGCCGAGCTCCAATATTAATCACGCATTTCTTTCCTAAGGCTTTTCCCACATAGACTCCCTGTGCCGGCACCAGCTTATGGGGATCTACCTTTAGATTTGCAGTTGGAAAACCCATTTCCCTACCCCGGCCAGATCCCTTGATCACCCTTCCTGCAATTTGATATGGATGCCCCAAAAGACGAAGCGCTTTTGAAAATTTTCCAGAACTTATAAATTCCCGGATCATCCGGGACTTGATGGCATGATGATCAGCGGAAACCGGCGGAACCACCTTCACTTCAAATCCGTAATTTTTTCCAAGTTTCTTGAGATGCGACACATCTCCCTCACGGCCTTTTCCAAAAGCATAGTCAAAACCCACGAATACCCTTCGCACTCCTAATTTGCCCACCAAATATTTTTTTACAAAACCCTCATAGGATAGTTTCTGAAGCCGCTTGTTGAATTTAATCACCACCACCCCGTCCACTCCCAACTGACAAAAGAGCGCTTCTCTTTCCCTGAGAGTGGTAAGCAATCGCAGGCCTCGCTCAGGAACAATCATCTGCTGGGGATGAGGATCAAAGGTAATGGCAAGCGAGGCCACTCCGATCTTTTTGGCAAAGCGGACCGCGCTTTTAATAACTTTCTGGTGCCCGCGATGCACCCCATCGAAGGTTCCCAGGGCAACTACGGATCCCTTTAATCTTTTCCTCTTTGGATGGCGGATTATTCTCATCGTTCTTTATCTGAGGAAGACTCCTCTCACAAAAAGGGTCACGCCTTTGATGTATTGAGTGCCAGGCAGAAACAATAATTGCGAAAAAATCAAAGTTCCAACTACTCTTCCCAACACGATATAAAAAACAACTGTCCTGACGTCGCTTTCCTTTCTCTGTCCGCGGGTAGCCTGATCAGTAATGTGAGCTGCAATCGGATCGACCATGAGCGTAAAAAGAATAGTGGCAATCCCGTTTACAATTCCTGAAAGCTGGGTGGCAGTTACGCGGTAAGTTGGAATTAAAGCTCCGGCCATGAGAGAACAAAGGACCCCGATGGCATAGATCGAGACCATAAAAAGGTTTAGCCATAAAAAGAGAGTTGGGACTCCTTTCAATGAAAGCCCCTTAAAAGAGTCTAGGGTGGGAAGACGAAAAGTCCTGGCCACAGAAATTAAAGTGCTTGGTCTCATGCCGTAAGCAATCAAACCGGGGACATGACCAATCTGGTCAAATTTCCTGATCGCTCGGGTAAAAACAGAAACCGCAAAAGGAGTCAGGATAGCTCCAGCCAAATTTCCGATAAACGCCGCAAATATAATGATCCTGAAATTAGACCATAATAGGCTTACCGTATTCTGAAGGATAGCAGTATCCACCATTCCACCCAGGAGTGGGGCTTGGAGCATGTTGGACATACGAGAAATCAAAAGTGACGCGTTTACAAAAGAAAGTGAAAGTGCCAGCTGCTTGGTTCTAACACCTGTCAGCCGCATGGAGGAAGCAATGGTTTCCGTAAAGTGTATTAGAGCTGTGAAACAGCAAACGACAATAAGCGGATTTATGTAAATGTTCATATTAAGAGGAAATTATATCACGAATCCCGAGCTGAGAAAAACCCTTCTTCCTCAGCCGGCAGCTGTCGCAGACTCCACAGGGCTTTTTCCCTCCCTTATAACACGACCAAGTAAGCTCAAGGGGAGCTTTGAGTTTCAAGCCCAAAGCTATGATGTTCGCCTTGGTCATGTTGATCAAAGGGGTTAAAACTTTAATTTTTTTCTTCTTGGTTCCTACCTTGACTACTTTTTGAAAAGCACGATAAAAAGAGGGCCGGCAATCCGGATATCCGCTGAAATCTATGGCATTTGCTCCAATAAAAATCGTCTTGGCTCCGATCGCTTCAGCATAAGATAAAGCAAAACTCAGAAAGATCATATTGCGCGCCGGAACATAGGTTGAAGGTATCCCTTTAAAAGACTTTCGATCAGGGACTTTTAACTTTTTATTCAGGAGCGAGCTTCCCTTCCAGGGAAGATCGATCTTGATTATCTGATAAGGGGCTTTTGCGCACTTCGCCACCGCTACCGCACTTCGCACCTCTCGCTTATGCCTTTGCCCGTAATCAAAGATCAGGGCAAAGCATTTGTATCCTTGCCTCTTTGCAAAATAAAGTGTGGTAGTGGAATCAATCCCGCCAGAGAGTAAAACGATAGCCTTTTTCATTAATTTTAAATTCTTATGATCTGTCCTCTTTCTGCCCCCACACTCACCAGCGAAATCTTGGCCCGAGCAATTTCAGCCAGCTTTTCTAAATATTTTTTGGCGTTTTTTGGGAGATTTTTATAATCTTTGATCTTGGTGGTATCCTCTTCCCATCCCGGAACTTCTTCATAGATCGGTTTACATTCTTCTAATTTATGTATATCCGTCGGGAAATCCACAATTTTCTTGCCTTTATATTCATAAGCTACACAAATATTAATTTTATCTAATTCATCCAAAACATCCAGTTTAGTGATCGCCAAACTAGTTAATCCGTTTATTTTCGCGGCATGCCGCATGACCACCCCGTCAAACCAGCCGCAGCGCCTCGGCCTGCCCGTGGTCGCTCCGTATTCCCCTCCCCTTTCTCTCAACTGATCGCCAAGCGATCCGGGCACCTCCGTTGGAAAAGGTCCGCTCCCGACCCGAGTGATATAAGCTTTAACCACGCCCATGACCTCATCTATCATCTCCGGACCGAAACCCGCTCCCACACACGCTCCCCCAGCTACGGGATTGGAACACGTAACATAGGGATAGGTCCCGTGATCCACATCCAGCATGGTTCCCTGCGCACCCTCCAACAATATTTTTTTCTTTTTAGAAATGGATTCGCCAATTAAAGTGGTAGATTCCTCAACCACATATTTCTTGATAGCATGCGCGTAACCCAAATACTCGTTCATGATCTCGTCCACATTAATTTGAATGTTCATGTCATAAAATTTATTCAGTAAAAACAATTTTTCGGCTGCATTCCATTCCAGCCTCTCTCTGAAGACCTTTTCATTATAAAGATCAGAGATTCGAATGCCCCGACGATTAAATTTATCAACATAACAAGGTCCGATCCCCCGACAGGTGGTTCCGATTCTTCCGGCTTCCCTTTTTTTCTCCTGGGCCTGGTCCATATATCTATGATAGGGAAAGATCACATGCGCCTGAGAGGATATGCGCAGATTATCAACTGGATAACCTTTGGTCTTCAAGGTTTCGATCTCCTGCAAGAGAACCGCCGGATCGATCACCACCCCATTTCCAATCACGCACAAGACATTCGCATAAAAAATCCCGGAAGGGATAAGGTGAAGCTTAAAGGTCTCATTCTTGATGACTACGGTGTGCCCGGCATTATTCCCTCCCTGATAGCGCACCACCATGTCCATATCCCGGGCCAGGAGATCGGTGATCTTTCCTTTTCCCTCATCTCCCCACTGCGTGCCAACAATTACAATAACCGTCATCCAAACAGCTCCTTAAAAAACCCCACCGTGCCGTGTGTTTAGGCATGCCCTTGAACCCAACACGATAACTGTGGGTTCGCGATGCGATTTTGACTTCCCGGTCCGGGTACTGCCCGGACACGCGCAAAGTCCCCAATATCACATACTTGGCTCAAGGCATTTATTCCTACATCACGCACACAGTAGGGCTCTCAAACCACAAATAGTTTACCACAGAAAAATAATATTTCAAATAAAATCTAAGAAAATCTTGACTTTCCGTAAATAATATTCCAGAATATGTACCATGTCGAAAAGAAAGGGCTTAGTAGCTTTTCTCATAATATTAATAGTTTCTGCCCTGTGGCAGACCGGCTGCGGTAAGCCTTCCAGCCATTTAACCACCACTACCACCACATCCACCAGTGTGACAACCACTGTTACCTTTAGCAGCACAACCAGCACCATAATAAGAGACGGCAAAACTTTTCTTATGCAGAATGTTGATCATACCGGAATCCGCATAGGTAATATTTATACTTCGCTTGCCCTGGACAGAGTGGATGAAGAAAAAGCACATATCAGCTATTACCACCGGGTAAATGAAGACCTTAAGTACGCAACTGGCAAAGTCGGTTCTTGGGAAGTCGAGGTCGTTGATAGCAGTGGAGATGTGGGGCTTTATACTTCTATCGCCGTGGACAGCAACAACCAAGTGCATATTAGCTACTACGCTCCTTGCCACAGCGCCTTGGCTTATGCCTCTGGAGAATCAAATTCCTGGACAATCACAACGGTTGATGATCCGATGACTGCGGATGTGGGCTACTACAGTTCGCTCGCCCTAGACAGCAACAACAAATCGCATATTTGCTATTATGACTGGGATAACATGAATTTAAAATACGCTACCAACAAGACTGGAACCTGGGACATAGAAATTGTAGATGGCTCGGGAACAGGCGTTGGCAAATACTGCTCCATCGCCATTGACAATGAAGATAAAGTGCATATCAGTTATTACGATGAAGGCGGTAAGAACCTTAAATATGCCTATGGAGAAGCTGGTTCCTGGCAAAAAAAAGAAACGATTGATATTACAGAAGTTGGCGAATATACTTCAATTGCCATTGATAACAACAATCGACCGCATATCAGTTATTATGATCGGGCCAAGGGAGACCTCAAGCATGCCTATCAAGCAACGGTTGACACCTGGTTCAGAACAAAAGTTGATGAATTTGGAGATGTGGGCCAATTCAGCTCGATCGCCCTTGACAATAACAATCGGCCGCATATCAGTTATTATGACGTCACCAACTCTTCTCTCAAATATGCATATTATGATGGGACATCGTGGGAACCTTTAACCTTAGATGATGGAACCGATGTAGGCCAGGATACCTCCATCGCCATTGACAGCAATAACAAAGTGCATATTGTGTATTACGACGTGGACAAAAATCTTCTAAAATACCTGGTCGAGCAGTGATCAGACGGTTTTAATGTGAATCTCTTTTAACTGCCGCTCATCCACCACATCCGGAGCCCCGGTCAGAGGACAAAGCGCGGATTGAGTTTTGGGGAAAGCAATCACGTCTCGAATGGATTCCATTCCTGCCAGGAGCATGACCAAGCGATCCAATCCTAGCGCAATTCCGCCATGGGGAGGAGCTCCATATTCTAGAGCTTCTAACAAGAACCCGAAGCGACGCCTGGCTTCTTCTTCAGCAAATCCCAATATTTTAAAAATCTTTTTCTGAATATCCATGCGATGGATACGGATGGATCCCCCTCCGATTTCTTCGCCATTCAGGACAAAATCATAGGCCTGGGCCTTGATCGTGCCGGGATCCTTCATGAAGCGCTCCTCAATATCATCCCAGCTGCCATGCGGAGCAGTAAAGGGATGATGATGGGAAACCCATCTCTTTTCCGTTTCGCTGTACTCAAAAAGCGGAAAATCGGTTATCCAGACAAAATGAAAATTGTTCTTGCCGATCAGATTCAACTTTTTTCCAAGCATGAGCCGGATCTCCCCCAAGACCTGATTGGCAACCTTGGGCTGGTCCGCTACAAAGGCCAGGACATCTCCAGTTTCCCCCTTCATATGACCCACAATCGCATTTATCTGCTCGATCTTAAAAAACTTGACGATGGGAGATTTCATTCCGCTCGGGGTAATCGCTATCCAGGCCAGCCCCTTAGCTCCCAGTTTCTTGGCGTTTTCTTCCAGATTATCCAGCTCCGCCCTGGAAAACTTGGCTCCACCTTTAATGTTTATTCCTTTAACCACCCCACCCTTGGCAACCGTATCTTTGAAAACCTTGAATTCCACATCCCCCATTAAATCTGAAACATCCACCAATTCCAAGCCGAATCTGGTATCTGGCTTGTCCGTCCCATATCTTTCCATGGCATCTTCCCAAGTAAGCTTTGCAAACGGAACGGATACCTTTGGGACATGTTTTCCCCGGAATAGATCGATATCTTTTTCCAAGGCGGCCATGGTGTGCACCATGATTTTTTCCACGGTAGCAATCACTTCTTTCTCAGAACAAAAAGACAACTCAATGTCCACTTGGGTAAACTCCGGCTGCCTATCCGCGCGGAGGTCCTCATCACGGAAGCAGCGCACAATCTGAAAATACTTTTCCATTCCGGCCACCATCAGTATCTGCTTAAAGAGCTGGGGAGACTGCGGTAAAGCGTAGAATCTACCAGGATTCATGCGGCTCGGGACCAGAAAATCCCTGGCGCCCTCGGGAGTAGATTTGGTAAGAAAGGGGGTTTCGATCTCCAGAAAACCTTCCGCATCCAAACAATCCGAGATGGCCTTAATAATTTTATGTCTGAAAATAAGATTTTCCCGCATTTTGTCTTTGCGCAAATCAATGTAACGATATTTAAGTCGGACCATCTCATCCGGTTCAGTAGAGGGATCAGCTACCTCAATCGGCGGAGTTCTGGAAGAATTTAAAATATTTAGTTCGGAAGCAGCCACTTCGATCTCTCCGGTCGGAAGGTTTTTATTGACGGTTTCCGGAGAACGCTCAACTACTTTTCCTTTTATGCAGATTACAAATTCACCCCGAAGCTTCTCTGCGGTAGCATGCAGTTCCTTATTCTCCTGTCCAAAAACAACCTGGGTTAGACCTAAGCGGTCGCGAAGATCAATAAAAATTAAACCACCATGATCACGTCGGCGGTGCACCCAGCCTGCCAAAACGACTTCAGATCCTACATCTTTCTTTCTCAATTCTCCGCAACTTCTGGTTCTATACACTTTTCTTCCTATGCCTCTTCCTTTTCCTCTTCCTGAATTGTAATGAATATCTCCTCTACATAGAAGTTCATAGTTTTGCAGCGCGGGCATTTAATTTCCACTTTGCTGCCTTCACTCACCCTGGCCAAAAGACGATTACATTCTCTGCAGCGAAAGTCTTTCATCTTATCGCCTCCTCTAGGGAATCGAACAAAACCTCCCTTTGCTCGCCAGTTTTCATATCCTTAAGTATACCACATCCCTTTTTAAGTTCATCTTCACCGATGATATAAACCTTTTTCGCTCCCATCCTGTCCGCGGTCTTCATCTGTGCTTTAAGAGATTTGCCTAGATAATCCATGTCCGCTGCGACACCTTTCTCTCGTGCTTTGGACAAAAGATCAAATCCTAGTCTTCTGGCTTCTTCTCCTATGGTCGCGATGTACAAACCAGCGACGCGGGACGGGGGAAATGGGACATTTGACTGCTTAAGAACTTCGATAACCCTCTCAGTTCCAATTGCAAAGCCCACGGCTGGGGTTGGCTTCCCACCCAATTCCTGAACTAGGGTATCGTATCTCCCGCCACCAGAAACTGCATTCTGAGCACCAAGTTCCCTTGAAACGACCTCAAAAGTAGTTTTCGTGTAGTAATCCAATCCACGAACTAAACGCTTGTTGACCTTAAGGTTTACCTTTTGATAATCAAGCATCTTAATCATTTCTTCAAAATGATTTTTGCATTCATTGCAAAGAGTGTCGACCGAAGCCGGCGCCTCTTCAATATACTTCTGGCATTTATCTTCTTTGCAATCCAGGATCCTGAGCGGATTATATTCAAATCTGGCCTTACAATCCTTGCACATATTTTTAATATTGTCCCTAAAATAAGCCTTAAGCTCTTTTCTAAACTCGGGCTGGCATTTCTTGCAACCGACACTATTGATATTTACCTCAAGATCCTTCAACCCGATCTCTTTGAAGAGCTGCACATTCATCAGAATAATTTCAACATCAATCAACGGATCCGCTGAACCAAAGGCCTCGACCCCCGCCTGATGAAACTGGCGCTGTCTCCCAGCTTGAGGGCGTTCATAGCGGAACATGGGGCCTATATAATAAAGTTTAGTTATCCGATCCGGGCTAATTAGATTGTTTTCCAAGCAAGCTCTGACCACTGGAGCAGTTTCCTCCGGGCGCAGAGTCAAACTCCTGCCCTTGCGGTCTTTAAATTCATACATTTCCTTCTTGACAATATCCGTGGTTTTTCCAATGGAACGGGTAAAAAGCTCGGTCATCTCAAATATCGGAGTGCGGATTTCTTTATAATTATAAAGCTCGAAGATCTTCCGAGAGGCCGCTTCGATTGATTGCCAAAGCAGAGCTTCAGCCGGCAAAATATCTTTAGTTCCTCGTGGAATAGCATATTTCATAGCGAACCGATTATAACATATCTTTAATCGAATTAAAATTTAATAATCTTGATTTATGCAACATACTCTGCTATATTATTAGCATGATCAAAAAGACTTTTATATCATTTATGCTATTCCTCTTTGCTTTGGGCTTAACTTCGTGCTTTGAACCTTCACCCCCAAAGGCAGAATATAAAGACTATGAAATTTCACGTATTACTTTGCAAGGCTTTGAAGTCAATTATTATTT
>Ga0111227_1078_pt1 | contig 10931 bp, 8 predicted proteins | sample DeeMarSWOR152_54_FD_80391 | JGI IMG/M metagenome (GOLD analysis project Ga0111227, IMG submission 80391) | candidate division WOR-1 bacterium DG_54_3 | reverse complement strand
ATACTCCAGGAAAGGACTTCTAAGGCAAGCTCGAAGATTTAAGCTCGAAATCGATCCGGTCAGTAAATTTGAACCCAAACTTCTCCATGCAGAGCTAAGTGCTCTACTAGCCAAAAGGGATTTTGGGATAGTTTCTGAACAGGTTCTTAAGGCGATCAGCAAACATACCATTGGCGCGCCAAAGATGACCAAGCTTGAAAAGATCATTTATCTTGCAGATCATATTGAAGAGGGAAGAAATTTTTCGGGGGTAAAGAAGATCCGCCGTCTGGCAGCAAAAAATTTAAATCGAGCCATTATAGAATCGTCATCTAACATGTTGAACTTCTTGCTGCGAAAATGGCTTCCGATCCATCCCGGAACCGTTCGAACCCGTAATTATTATCTTTTAAAAACATGAAAAGATTTTTAATCATCACCGTGGTTACCCTGATTATACTCTCGGCCACTTTTGGATTTCTGGTGGCGGTGGCAACCAAGCTGGCTTTATTTGATGTCTTTTTGGCTTTAACCCCCAGCTCACCCCTTCTGCCCAAAACAAACATTTTGATCTTGGGGCTTGATGACGCCTTTGGCCACCGCTCTGATACCATCATGGTCTTGCATACCAATCCCGAAAAAAAAGAAGCCTGCCTTATTTCTATCCCCAGAGATACTCTAGCCGTTCTGCCCGACCGCGGGCTGGACAAGGTTAACCATGCTTATGCCTACGGGGGGATCGAGCTTGCCCGGAAAACGGTTGAAAATCTTCTGGACATCGAAATTCCTTATTTCATGGTGATCAGCATTGCCGGAGTCACTAATCTTATCGACGAACTCGGGGGCATAACCATGGATGTTGAAAAAAGGATGCACTATGTTGATTACGCAGGCAATCTTCATATCGATCTACAACCCGGCGTCCAAAAGCTCTCGGGAAAACAGGTTTTGGATTACATGAGGTATCGCCAGGATGGCGGAGATTTTTCGCGAATCTCACGCCAGCAAAAGTTCTTACGCGCCCTGGCCGGGGAAATGCTCCAGCGCGACAATTTGCTGCGTTCGCCTAAACTATTTTTCACCCTGCTTTCATATGTGAACAGCAATCTGAATCCAAGACAGACTCTGGGTCTGAGCCTGGGACTGCGAGCGGCTTTCGAGTTGGGACGGGTTTACACGGTTACGATCCCGGGCGAGGACATGGTGGTCGATGGAATCTACTACTGGAAACCAGATCAGGCAAAGATGAAAAATATCGTCAAAAAATATATCTATGGAGAAAGATTAATTTCTTAAAATGGCGGAGGATAAAAAATTAAAGGGAAGAGAAAGCTTACCACCAAACAAATCGTTGACTTAATTGCCAAAGCAGCTGAAGACAAAAAAGCCCTGGATTTGAAAATTTTAGATGTAGCTAAAACATCGAATATTATTGATTATCTAGTGATTTGCAGTGGGGATTCAGGCCCACAATTGCGGGCAATCGAAAAAGAGATTGACAAAAGGCTTCGAAAGAACAAAATAAAAGGCTTCCGGTGGGAGGGACTGGTAAGATCGGGCTGGCTGATCTTGGACTTGGGATCCGTGGTGATCCATATTATGGGAGTGGCGGAAAGAGAATACTATAATCTCGAAGAACTTTGGGGAAAAGAAGCAATAGTTTATCATTATTGATGGGGCCGTAGTTCAGCTGGGAGAACGCTTGACTGGCAGTCAAGAGGTCAGGGGTTCAAATCCCCTCGGCTCCACTATCTAATTATAGCACCTCGACAGGCTCGGTGCGAGAAAGGGGTAAAGAAAAATGGCAAAGAAAAGCGCAGCGAAAGAAAAAAAATATGTCTATAAGTTCGGTGGAGGTAAAGCAGAGGGCAAGGCGGAGATGAAAAATTTATTGGGAGGCAAGGGCGCCAACTTGGCTGAAATGGCCAATCTGGGAATTCCGGTCCCGGCCGGCTTCACCATTACCACTGAAATGTGCACAGTTTACTACAAGATGAACCGGAAATACCCCAAAGAATTGAATGTCCAGATCCATGAAGGAATGAAACATATCGAAAAGGTAATGGGGGACAAATTCGGCGACGAGGACAATCCCCTTCTGGTCTCGGTACGATCCGGAGCGCGCATCTCCATGCCCGGCATGATGGATACCGTCCTTAACTTGGGGCTGAACGATAAAACCGTGCTCGGGCTGGTTTGCCAATCTGGCAACGAGCGCTTTGCCTGGGATGCTTACCGCAGGTTTGTGCAAATGTACGGGGATGTGGTTCTGGGTCTTAAACCGGTGAAAAAAACAGATATCGACCCCTTTGAAGAGATCATGGACGAGCTTAAAAAGGAAGCCGGGGTCAAACTAGATGTCGAACTGGGAGTGGATGAACTAAAAGAACTGGTAAAACGCTTTAAAGCTGCTATTAAAGAAAGAAAGGGGATAGATTTCCCCGAAGACCCCTGGGAACAGCTCTGGGGAGCGATCGAAGCGGTCTTCGGATCCTGGAACGGCGAGCGCGCCATCAAATATCGCTCCATCAATAAGATCCCACATGACTGGGGGACCGCGGTCAACGTGCAGTCCATGGTCTACGGGAATATGGGGGATGACTCGGGGACCGGCGTGGCCTTTACCCGCAATCCCGCCACCGGAGAAAAGAAATTCTATGGGGAATACCTCATCAATGCCCAGGGAGAAGACGTCGTGGCAGGGATCAGGACCCCCCAACCCATCAATACCTCCACCAAATCCTCAAAGGAACAGCAAACCCTTGAGGAAGTCATGCCTCGACCCTACCAGACCCTGGAATCCATCTATAAGAAGCTGGAAGAGCATTATACCGACATGCAGGACATCGAATTCACCATCCAGAAAGGGAAACTCTGGATGCTCCAGACCAGGACCGGCAAGCGGACCGCCGCCGCTGCCCTAAAGATCGCCTGCGACATGGTAGCCGAAAAATTGATCGACGAAGAAAACGCGGTCATGCGTATTTCTCCAGACCAGCTGGACCAGCTCCTCCATCCCATGTTTGACCCAAAGGCAGAGAAAGAAGTCATTGCCAAAGGGCTTCCCGCCTCCCCCGGCGCAGCCACCGGGCAAGCGGTCTTCCATGCGGATGACGCCGAACACTGGGCAGGCGAAGGCAAAAAGGTCATCTTGGTAAGGATCGAGACCTCCCCCGAAGATATCGGAGGGATGAACGCTGCCCAAGGCATTCTCACTGCTCGCGGAGGCATGACCTCCCACGCCGCAGTAGTTGCCCGCGGGATGGGAAAATGTTGTGTTGCCGGCTGCGGCGCGGTCAACATTAATTATAAAGAGAAGCAGTTCGAGGTGAACGGGACCATCATTAAAGAAGGGGACTGGATCTCTCTGGATGGAGGCACGGGTGAGCTCATGAAGGGATTGGTACCGACGATCAAGCCCGAGCTCTCCGGGAATTTTGGAAAGATCATGCGCTGGGCGGACAAGATCCGTAAACTGGGCGTCAGGACCAACGCTGATACCCCGCATGATTCACAGGTTGCCCGCGACTTCGGCGCGGAAGGCATCGGCCTCTGCCGCACCGAACACATGTTCTTTGAAGGGGACCGCATTAAATCCGTCCGCGAAATGATCCTGGCCGACAGTCTGGAAGGCAGGATCAAAGCCCTCCATAAGCTCCTGCCCATGCAAAAAGGCGATTTCATCGGCATTTTCAAGGCCATGAAGGGGCTTCCGGTCACCATCCGCCTGCTTGACCCACCGCTGCATGAATTCCTGCCGCATGAGCCAGCTCAAATGCAGGAGATGGCAACCGAGATGGGGGTCGGCGTGGAAAAAATAAAGCAGAAAGTTTCTTCTCTGCACGAATTAAACCCCATGCTCGGTCACCGCGGCTGCCGCCTTGGCATCATTTATCCTGAGATCACCGAAATGCAGGCCCGCGCCATTATGGAAGCGGCCTGTGAATTAAAGAAACAAGGTGTAAATGTGAAACCTGAAATCATGGTCCCCCTGGTGGGAGATGTCAAAGAGCTCAAGAACCAGGAAGAGATCATCCGCCAGGTTGCGGAAGAAACTAAGAAAAAGTTAAAGGTAAAGGTGAATTATCTGGTAGGAACCATGATCGAGATCCCGCGCGCGTCACTTACCGCAGACAAGATTGCCGAAGTGGCGGAGTTTTTCTCCTTTGGAACCAACGACCTGACCCAGATGGCCCTCGGTCTTTCCCGCGATGACGCTGGAAAATTCCTGCCGGCTTACGTGGAAATGGGAATTTATAAAGCGGATCCCTTCCAGGTTTTAGACCAGGAGGGCGTGGGACAGCTGGTAGAAATGGGCGTCAAACGCGGACGCTCCACCCGCAAAGACCTCAAGGTCGGCATCTGCGGCGAGCATGGAGGCGAGCCCTCTTCAGTCGAGTTCTGCCACCGGGTTGGCTTGAATTATGTAAGCTGCTCTCCCTACCGCGTGCCCATTGCCAGACTTTCGGCAGCCCAGGCCGTTATCAGAGAAAAAAGGGAAAAGGTGGCCTAAACGCGTGTTAATCCGAAAAGAAATCGAGGAGCGGGAGAAAAACTTTCTTTCCCCCCATGCGACACTTTCTTCCAAAACCAAAGGAAGAAGGAAACCGGAAAAAGAATGCGATTTTCGAACCTCCTTTCAGCGCGACCGGGATAAAATCATCCATTGTAAATCATTCCGGCGGCTGAAACACAAAACACAAGTATTCATTTCGCCGGTAGAGGACCATTATCGAACCCGTTTGACCCATACCCTGGAAGTTTCACAAATCGCCCGAACCATTGCTCGAGCGCTAAAACTCAACGAAGATTTAACCGAAGCCATTTCCTTGGGACATGATTTAGGACACACCCCTTTTGGCCATGCTGGTGAATATGTTTTGGATGGTATTTTGAAGGAAAACTACGGGAGGCGTTTTTTCCATAATGAACAAAGTGTGCGGGTGGTTGAGATTGTGGAAAGGGAAGGAAAAGGGCTGAATCTCTGCTTGGAAGTGATCGATGGAATTCGCAATCACACCCCGGACGATCCCTGGCCGGAAACGCTGGAGGGATGCATAGTGCGAATTTCGGATCGCATTGCCTACCTCAGACACGATATTGAAGATGCCCTTAGGGCCGGGGTCCTGTCCGAAAAACAGCTTCCGGCTCAACCCATGAAAGCTCTAGGAAAGAATATTCTGGATCGAATCGTAACCGACATCATTCAAAACAGCCGGGGCAAAGCCAAAATCAACATGAGCAAAGAAATCAACCAGGCCATGGATGGACTTTATGATTTCATGTATGAAAATGTCTACATCAATCCTACTGCCAAAAGAGAGGAAGCCAAGGTCCCAGAACTTCTGCGCCAACTTTTCAGATATTACCATTATAATCGGAACTTCCAGAAGAATCATAAAGAAGCAGAGCAACTCCAACACACCATAGATTTCATTGCAGGAATGACCGACCGTTATGCCATTAATAAGTTTCAGGAACTATTCGTCCCAACGGAATGGAGAGCCAGACATTAAAGAAAAATTAACAATTAACAATGACGCAATTAACAACCATGTATTAATTATTATAATGAGTGCCAAGCGAAGTCGAGGCACGCCACGTTGTTAATTGTTAATTGAGAAATTGTTAATTGGATAAGAATATGATTCCTTCGCAAATCATCGAGGAGATAAGAAATAAAGCGGACATCGTCAAGGTTATTTCCGAATACGTAAAAATCAAAAAGCGGGGAAAGAACTACGTTGGGCTCTGCCCCTTCCATTCGGAAAAGGATCCCTCTTTTACGGTTTCTCCGGAAAAACAGCTTTTTCATTGTTTCGGCTGCAACCAGGGTGGAAACGTTTTTGCCTTTATCATGAAGATCGAAAATATCGGCTTTGCCGAAGCGGTGGAAGAGCTCGGTGCAAAATTGGGGATTTCGGTCCCCAAAGCAGCTGGGGGCGGACCTTCCAAAACCGAAAAAGATAAAATTTACCAGCTGATGGCGCTCACCGTAAAATATTTTGAAAATTGTCTAGAAGAAAAATCAGGAGAAGCAGCTCGGAACTATCTTAATAAAAGAGGGATCACGGACCAAACCAGAAGTCTCTTCCGCTTGGGCTTCGCCCCGCCGGGCTGGGAGAGCCTCTTCCAGCATCTCGTTTCCCGCGGGGTGGCCCCGGCCTTCATTGAAAAAAGTGGATTGATCCTGCCCCGAGAGGGCAAAAGCGGGTATTATGACCGCTTCCGAAACCGCTTGATTTTCCCGATTATCGATCACCGAAACCGGGCGGTGGCTTTCAGTGGCAGATCCCTGGGAGAAGAAGAACCAAAATATCTTAACTCTCCCGATACCACAATCTACCGCAAAGGCGAAACACTTTTGGGCCTGAATCTTTCAAAGGATGACATCAAAAAGAGCAAAACTGCCGTCATGGTGGAAGGAAATTTCGACCTGATTAACCCCTTTCAGGCCGGAATCACCAATATGGTAGCCACTTTAGGGACCGCCCTGACCGTTTACCAGTGCAAGTTATTATCCAGATATTGCGATACCATCGTGCTGGCATTTGATGCGGACTCGGCGGGCGGGGTGGCAGCTGAACGCTCGGTCGAGCTCTTGCGTGCTCAAGGCTTAAAAGTAAAAGTGGCCGAACTCTCGGGAGGCAAAGATCCGGATGAAATCATCATCAAACAGGGAGGAGAAGCCTTTAAAAAATGCTTAGCTTCCGCCCTGCCCTTCCTTGAATTCAAGATCAGAAGAATCCTTTCTCGCCATAACCTAAAAGAAATTGAAGCGCGGTCCAAGGCTTTACGGGAAATCGCCCGGGTCTTAAGCCAGGAAAGAGATGACTTTATCCAGAAGGAATACGCTAAATTAGCCGCCACCCTTTTGAAGACCAATGCCGAAACGGTTCTGGCAGAAATAAAGAGGACTTCCCATTACCGGAGCGGAACCCGAGAGACTTTGCGCAGAATAACCGAGAAACCCACCTCCAAGCTGGCAGAGGCTGAAAAAAATCTGCTCGCTCTGGCAGTTCAAGACCGGGAGGCCCTGGCTCTGCTCAAGGAACAAATGAGCTTGGAAGATTTTGCTCTACCCGAAGCAAAAGCCATCGCAGACCTGCTGCTTACCGCTGAATTTGAAGAAAATTCAAATTTAACGCATTTTTTGCTGGAGAATCTGCCGAACGAAGAAGCCAAGAAATTTCTCTCGCGCATCCTTTTAAGCGAGCACCTGGCGGAAACTGAAAACCGGGAGAAAATTCTTAAGGACTGCATGAGCGTGATTAAAAATGAGCGCTCAAAAAGCAAAATCGAAGAACTGAAAATTAAAATAAAAGAGGCCGAAAAATCAGGAAAAACGGCAGAAGTAGCCGAATTGCTTTCAGCCCTGAAAAGTGAAATTTCATAGAGATCCGGTCGATAACGAAGTGGAGGGGTGTGGGTTATAAGCACGGTCAAATTGGAGGATTTTAATGTTTGGAAAAAGAGAAGATCTTGAATTTTTAAGGGCGACCGCTTCCCGGAAGGGTTATTTAACTCCGGAAGAGATCCTTTCTATCTATCCGGAACCGGAAAAGAACCTGGATGAAATTGAACACCTTTTGGGATTCGGGATTGAAGTCTCCGAAAGAAGAGAAAAAAAGGCTGCCCCTGAAGTGGAGGGCTTGCAGAAGGAATTAGCCGAGCTCAAGGGGATCGGGGTGGACGATACCGTCCGGATGTATCTCCGAGAAATTGGAAAGTTCCCCCTCCTGACTCCGGAGGAAGAAATCGTCCTGGCAAAAAGGATTAAGGCCGGAGACATGCGGGCCAAGCATAAACTGGTAAACTCCAACCTGCGTTTAGTGGTCTCCATTGCCAAAAAATATACCGGCCGCGGAATGCTTTTTCTGGACCTGGTCCAGGAAGGCAATCTGGGATTGATCCGCGCCGTCGAGAAATTTGATTATCGCAAGGGATACAAGTTTTCAACCTACGCCACCTGGTGGATCCGTCAGGCCATCACCCGTGCCATTGCCGACCAGGCCCGCACCATTCGTATTCCAGTCCACATGGTGGAAACCATCAATCGGCTGCGCAAGACCTCCCGTCTGCTTCTGCAGAAGCTGGGCCGCAAGCCCACCGAGAAAGAGATTGCCAAGAAAGCCCGCATCTCGGTGGACAAAGTGCGTGAGATCATAAAGGTTTCGCAAGTCCCGCTTTCACTGGAGATGCCGGTGGGAGACGAAGAAAGCTCGCGTCTGGGAGATTTTGTAGAAGACGCCACCATTCAGGCCCCGGATGAAGTGGTCATGCATGGATTGCTGCGGGATGACCTGGAAAACGTCATGAGTTCTCTTACCGACCGCGAAAAGGTGGTCCTCAAACTGCGTTTTGGTCTGGAAGACGGCCATCCTCGGACCTTAGAAGAAGTGGGACGGGTTTTCAATGTCACCCGCGAGCGCATCCGTCAGATCGAAGCCAAGGCCCTGCGCAAACTAAAACATCCTACCCGCGCGAAAAAACTGAGGGAATATTTGAAGTAGCCCCACGGGGAGTCGAACCCCGGCCGTCAGCTTGAAAAGCTGATGTCCTAACCACTAGACGATGGGGCCATAACCGCTGCGCGGTAATTTCCAATGACCAATGACCAATTTCCAATTAATGTATTTATTATTTAAATAATATGACCTTCATTTGTCATTTGACATTGGTCATTTGTCATTGAATCAAAGAATATCAGATTATGCGCAAGAATTCAAGAACGCAAAACTTACTTCCCCATCTCCCCTGCCCTAGAAATGGCAAATTTAGTAAAAATTGGCCCCAGGAATTCGTGAATAACTGTCGTTCCTAAAATTAAACTGACCAGGACCGTTCCAAAAGCCTGGAAGTGCGGGTCCTGGCGCGCCAGGAGGGCAAGCCCAACCACAATCCCTCCCTGGGGAAGCAAGCCGTAAGCCGCAAATTTTTTAACTTTTGGCTCAGCACCTGCAATCTTTGATCCCAGAAAAGTCCCGCTGAATTTTCCGGCAGTCCGCAAAATTACAAAAGCCAGCACCCAGACCCAGTTGCTGGCCAGGGTATCAAAACGCAGATGAGCCCCTGCCAGCACAAAGAAAATGATAAAGATCATTTCCTCAAAATAGGAAGAAATGAGCGAAAAGACCTCGCCGCTCTTTCGAGATAGATTCACAAAGGCGATCCCTACCGTCATAGTTGATAAAAGCTCATCCAAACCAAAGTAGCGGGTCGCCCCAAAACAAGCACAAAGCATTCCGAACACAATCGCGATCAGTGCTCCGGGGTTGTCAATAATCTTCGCTAACATACTTAAGATAATTCCCAGCACAACTCCTATAAGGATTGAGCCCAAGATAATCAAAAGTGGATGAAGAATTGTTGCATTCAAAGTCAAATAGGAGCCGCCCAGAAGCAAGGCTGAGGCAAACGCAGTTGCCAAGCTGAAATTCATGATTCCTAAAGCGTCATCCGAGGCTGCCACCCCCATTAAAGTCCGGGTAACCGGCCCATCCGCTCGATACTCATGCACCACCGCCAGAATTGCGGTGGGATCGGTGGGGGAAGCCAGCGCGGCAATCAGCAAAGCCAAAGGCAGGCTCTGCCAAAAGGTTCCTCCACCCATAACCAGAGCCATTCCAATCGCCACTAGAATAAAAGCAAATTCTGCTTCAAAAACGGTTATCCAAAGAATGCTCTTTCCCAGTTGCCTGATTTTTGAAAGCGCCAGTGAACTGCCAATCGAAAAGGTAATAATTGCCAGGGCAAAATTATTGGCAATAATTGAATTGGAAATGAAATCTGCCGGAAGAATGCCGAGAACCGAGGGTTCAAGCAAAATTCCGATTAGAATATAGCCGACGATCCTGGGGAGCTTTAGCCTTTCCGCAATTAATCCGCCCAGATAGCCAAAGAGGAGAATAATGCCGAGGTTGAAGAGTGGGCCCATAGAATTTCTGTTAGCTTATTTTGCTTCCTTAGGCCACTGGCTGATATCTGGACCGTATTTCTCCTTGTTCTCCAAAAGCTTCTTCTTCAAGGCTGCTACATTCACCGCCAAACCCTGAATGGTTTTTTCAAAATCCTCGATCTGTTTAAGCAGTTCATCCACGCTCTTTGCCTTTTTTTCTTCCGCCATTTTAATCACCTCTTTTTGTTATGGTGGGCCCAGTAGGATTCGAACCTACAACCTGTCGGTTATGAGCCGATTGCTCCACCATTGAGCTATGGGCCCAGGACGCCAAAACGAGTTTATCTTAACTTGCCCGGCAAGTCAAGGCGTGATAATATAATGTAAAAGGGCGAGTAGTTCAGCTGGTTAGAACGCCTCGCTTACACCGAGGAGGTCACTGGTTCGAGTCCAGTCTCGCCCATGGGCGGTTAGTTTAGTGGTAGAATGCTTCCTTCACACGGAAGAGGTCGCAGGTTCGATCCCTGCACCGCCCATTCTAAATATCAAGGTCATGCCCTAGCCACGACTTTCTGGTGGCACCCAGACCTCGCTTGGCACATGAAAATCAAAGCAGAATCACTCACGCCTTTATCAATCTTCGAATCCCTCTATAACGGATACGGGTCTTTTCTTCTGGAAAGCCCGAACGGTAAAGGGAAGCTGGAAAGATATTCCTTTGTCGGGATCGGTCCGCTTCAGACCATAACCGACTTCGAGACCCTGAAGAAAGCCGATCTGAAACACGGCGCCTTCGGCTTTTTGAGCTATGACTTTGGATGGGAGATCGAGGAACTTCCAAATCTAGCTAAAGATGACTTGCAGATTCCACAATTATTATTTGTAATTCCAGGGATTTTGATAATTTTTGATCACTGGATGGGGGAAATTGAGATTCGCACTGAAGATCCTGAACTTGCTCAGGAACTAAGAAATAGGGTTTTGGATATAGATGCCAGTTTAGATGCTAAAAAACAGAAGCCGGAAGTTAAACTACCCAGACTTCCAAATTCCA
>Ga0111227_1140_pt1 | contig 10952 bp, 3 predicted proteins | sample DeeMarSWOR152_54_FD_80391 | JGI IMG/M metagenome (GOLD analysis project Ga0111227, IMG submission 80391) | candidate division WOR-1 bacterium DG_54_3 | reverse complement strand
AGACGTGCGGGTGAAAATCGGGGATAAGGAATACGCTCCTCCGGAAATCTCTGCCATGATATTGCAATCCATGAGAAAGACCGCAGAGGAATATCTGGGGGAAAAGGTCACTCAAGCGGTGATCACCGTTCCCGCATATTTCAATGACTCCCAAAGGCAAGCCACCAAGGATGCCGGAAGGATTGCAGGATTGGAGGTTTTGCGAATCATCAATGAGCCCACTGCCGCTTCTCTGGCTTATGGCCTGGAGAAAAAGAAAGATGAGAAGATTGCGGTTTTCGATTTGGGTGGAGGGACTTTTGATATCTCCATTTTGGAACTCGGTGAGGGTGTATTTGAAGTAAGATCAACTAATGGAGATACCCATTTAGGCGGTGACGATTTAGATCAAAGGGTGATCGACTGGATGGCGGACGAGTTCAAGAAGCAATATGGAATTGATTTAAGAAAAGATCGGATGGCTTTGCAAAGATTGAAAGAAGCAGCAGAAAAGGCGAAATGCGAGCTTTCAACCACCTTGCAGACCAATATAAATCTACCCTTTATCACTGCTGACGCCAGTGGATGATTTAGTCCAGAGGGTAGTGGAACCTTGCAAAAAAGCTTTGGCGGATGCTAAGCTCTCCCCAGAGGATATAAACGAGGTCATCTTAGTGGGTGGGCAGACCAGGATGCCCAAAGTCCAGGAAGTAGTGAAAAGTCTTTTTAGAAAAGAACCTCATAAAGGAGTCAATCCGGATGAGGTGGTGGCAGTTGGTGCCGCTATCCAAGCAGCGGTCCTGTCCGGCGAAGCAAAAGATGTGCTTTTGTTGGATATCACTCCGCTTTCCTTGGGAATCGAGACTCTGGGTGGAGTAATGACCAGATTGATCGAAAGGAACACCACCATTCCCACCAGAAAGAGCCAGATTTTCTCAACCGCCGCGGATAATCAACCTGCGGTGAGCATCCACGTTCTTCAGGGTGAGCGTGACATGGCCATCGATAACCGCACTCTGGGAAGATTCGATTTGGTTGGAATCCCACCTGCTCCACGAGGAATACCCCAGATAGAAGTTGCCTTTGATATTGATGCCAATGGCATAGTTGGTGTCTCAGCTAAGGATTTAGGCACCGGAAAAGAGCAGAGCATAAAGATTGAAGCATCCAGCCGACTCGCAGAAGAAGAAATCAAGAGAATGGTAAAGGATTCGGAGGCGCATGCGGAGGAGGACAAGAAGAAAAGGGCTTTGGTGGAGGCACGAAACAAGGCAGACCAGGTGATCTATACCACTGAGAAGACTTTGAGAGATTACGGGGATAAGGTCTCCGCAGATGAGAAAAAGAACATCGAGGAAAAAATAGAAAAGGTAAAGGAGGCCATGCGTGGAGAGAGTGCGGATCAGATCAGCAGGTCAATTGATGAGTTAATGCAAGCCTCTCACAAGATCGCCGAGGAGATGTATAAACAGACCGCCGCCCAACAACAGGCAGCTTCACAAGAGCCACCCAAAGAGGAAAAAAAGGAAGAAAAGAAAAAGGAGAAGGGAAAAGAGGGGGCAGTGGATGCCGACTTCGAGGTGGTGGATGATAAATAAGCGAAAGTCTTAGCTTCCCGTCGGTGTTTTTCACCAACGGTCAAATGATGTTCAGAAACAACCATGGCGCAGGTTAAAAGCTAACCTGCGCCACTTGCATAAACGTTTTAGTCATTGACTACGGACTAAGTTGAAATTGTGCACTCCAGTTATTTCCTTATTCACAAGGTGGCGGTCCTCCTTTAAACAGATAGTTGATTAGATAAACCACGTCAGCACTGTTGATCATCCCGTCACAATTGCAATCCCCAGCCCATAAGGGATCAGGCTCTGGCCCATTTTTAAAGAGGTAATTTATCAGATATACGACGTCTGCTGAATTGATTGTGCCATCGCCATTCACGTCCCCGCGAATAAAGTATATGAAGCTCCAGGTCTGTTCTGACCACGTTTCCGCACCCCAATTATCCTTAGCCTTCACCTTCCAGTAATATCTTCCGAGCCCCAATGTGTCCGTGAAGGTATTTTTTACAAGATCACCGTGGATAATGATAGTGGTCTCGGAAGAATCTCCAAATGTAGTGCGAGTGATATGAAGATCGTATCTGATCTGATCGCTCAAATTGACATCCTGGGTTTTCGCCCAATGGAAGTCGACTACACTTGAGGTTGTGTCGCCATCTTGTGGTGAAAGAAGAGGGAAAGGATAGGGTGGCGAATTACCAGGTATTTGGGTCAAATTCTTTAGTATGGAGACGCTGTCACTACCATTATTTGCCACAGCTAAGTCCAAATCTGTGTCCCCATCCAAATCTGCACAAAAAATAGAAGTAGGAGTATCTGTTACTGCATAGTTGAACGCTGGCTGAAAAGTCCCATCTCCATTGCTCCTTAGTATAGAAACACTCTCGCTCTTCCGATTTGGAACGGCTATGTCCAGATGACCATCCCCATCTAAATCTGCACAAGAAACCCAATGAGGATTGTCTCCTGTCGCATAATTTGTGTCGGGGCCAAAGGTCCCATCTCCGTTGTTTATTAGAATCGAGATGTTGTCACTCTCCGCATTTCCGACAGCTAAGTCCAAAGCACTGTCTCCATCCAAATCTGCACAAAAAATAGAAGAAGGAAAGTCTCCAACGTGATAGACACTAGCAAGCTGAAATGTTCCGTCTCCGTTGTTCATGAATATGCAAACACTATTACTTAACGAAATTGTCACGGCTAAGTCGAAATCATGATCACCATCTAAATCCGCACAAAAGACGGAACGGGGACGAAGTCCTGTCACATAGTTACTGTCGGGATAAAAAGTCCCGTCCCCACTGTTGTTCCAGATAGAGACACTGCCCGCATCCGAATTTGCCACAGCTAAATCTAAATCACAATCTCCATCTAAATCCGCACAGAAAACAGGCTGAGGACCATCTCCTACAGCATAGTCATCTTTAGCTGGAAATTGACCATTCCCGTTGTTTTTCAAGATAGAAACAGTATTGTCACCATAATTTGTCACAGCTAGGTCCAAGTCTAAATCTCCATCTAAATCTGCACAGAAAACAGAATAAGGATGATTTCCTACTGCATAGTTACTTTCGAGGTAAAAAGTCCCATTCCCGTTGTTTTTTAAGATGGAAACATTGTTGTCATAATAATTTGACACGGCTAAGTCCAAATCTCCATCTGCATCTAGGTCCGCACAAAAAACAGACTGAGGAGCATTTCCTCCAGGGTAGTTGACCGCTGGGGCAAACCACTGCGCCGTAGTGTAACTATAATAGATGTTCCAATTTTCTTCCTGGTCGCCGGGGAATACTGAGCCAAATTGGCTGTTGTCATCAAAGAAAGCTGCTGGTTGAATCTGGTTGGCTTCATCTGTACTTACGGGAACCGGAGTCGACCATCCGCTTTCATATGTGCTCTGATAAATGTTCCAGTCGCCGTCCCGGTTGTGCCAGGTGACAAGTAGCTTGTCCCCACCATCATAAGTTACGCTGGGATAGAGGTCATCGCCGGGATCGGTGGTCACAGGCATATCAGAGGACCAGATCATTCCGTCATAATATTTGGAATAAATGTCCAAATTCCCATTTCTGTTGGAACGCCAAAGGACCCAAACCCGACCGGAGGAGTCCGCAGTTACGGAAGGCTGGAGATCGTAGCCGGGATCGGTGGTCACCTGAATTTCTGTTGACCAACTGACTCCATTATAATATTTGGCGTACAAATCCCAGTTTCCAGTCTTCTTGGCATACCATACCACCCATACATTTCCATTTCTGTCCACTGTTATCACCGGATCTCGTTCCTCATCGTAAGATGAGGCAACATAAGCCTCAGTAGACCAGGATGAACCATTGTAATAACGGTACATGATATCGGAATCTGGTTTTCTTTCGGCTCTCCAGACTACCCAGACGTTTCCTGAGCTATCGACTGCGCATTTCGGCTCAACATCATACTGGTCAGCGGTCGTAATTCTGATGGGGCTTGACCAGGAAGAGCCATTATGATAAACGGCATAGATATCCCATCCATCTATAGAGTTGTCCACATGGCGATAGGTTTGCCAGAAAATCCAGACCCTTCCGGAATTGTCGGTGACCATGGAGGGGTGGAAGTCCCAGGGCACTGAAAAGGCAGGTTCTTCAGGCGTAGACCAAGAGCTGCCATCATAATAGCTGGCCCAGATATTAGCCCTTACGTCTCTTCCCGCGTTCCAGGCGGCCCAGATATTGCCTTCCTGGTCCACACAGGCAGAGGGATTACCGTCGGTAAAGGGAGACACGTCAATTGGAGAAGTGTCCCATTTGGGACCGCTGGGCCTTATTTTCTCGTAGTGAAATCCCGCCAGCTCAAGAGGATTTGCGTGTCCGTGCGGTTTTAAGGTGGGGTCTCCGAAAACATCACAGCCCAGCCAAAAATCCCAGTACCACCATTTCCAGTCGAGAAACGCGTCACCCAGGTTGTTCCCCTGGCCCAGGCTGTAATACAGCTCCTCGAAGCTGTTCCCATACATGATCTTGGTTTCTCCAATCGCCACCAGGACGTAATCGCTGCCGAAGATGTAGGATTGTCCCAGGTTGTTGGTTTCGGTGTATTTGGCATTAGAGCAGGCTTCCAAAATGACAAAGACGGCTTCGGGGTTTACGTGAGCCATATCATAGCTGAAGACGCTTCCGCCCCCGTAGGTATCGTTTTCCAGGAAGAAGGTACTCCCCCAGGGGGAGGAGTGAGACAACAGGTGCACAAACTCATATCCTTGCTGCAGCATGTCCTTGTAATCCAGAGCGGTGGTGGTGTTCTCGTCGATCACTATGGTCACATCGCCGTAGACATAATCCATAGCAGGTACATACCAGGGTATCTCGATGTAGCCCAAAGCTCTGTCAGGAACGCTCATGCTGCCGGTTCTATAGGCATGATTTTTAGCAAAGTATTGGTTCAGCAATTCGATTTCATCTCCAAAGATGCAAAAGGATGGGGTGATTCTTCCAGCCCAGATTTCCGGCTCCATGGTGCCAGACATATCATCATAAAAGCCATCCGCATTAGAATCGTTCCAGGTCCCGTCCAAATCCATATAGAAGTAGTCGGTGGGGAAGTGGGAGGTATAATAATGCGTTATAGTAAAGAGCTGCACCCAGGCGGCGGGAACCTCTCCCACCAGAATTACTCCGACCAGACCAGAACCATATTCTGACTGCAAAATCGCCCGGATGTCTTCCGGAGTCTCAGTGATTACCTGAGTTACCGAAACCGTGTAGCCTTCGAACTCAAGATCGGCGACGAATTGATCGAAGTTGGCCTGGATGGCAGGATAAACGTAGGCGTCAACGAAAATATGCACCAATCCTTCGGCCGTTATCCCTCTTATTCTCTTGAAGTCGGGGCGGGGCTTCACTCCTTGCAGGATTTTGATCTCTTTGAATATCCCCGGCGGAACTTTCAACGGATCCTTACACTCTGCAATTATTTTCTCCAACTCCGCGATTCTTTCCGCGACTCTTAGTGAATCTTGAGAGACCGCCTCAGATCTTAGCACCAAGGCGAAAAGAATTATGAGAAAAAGTAATATCCGTTTGTGCATCACGCACCTCCTAAAATAGAAATGTTAGTTTTGGCCTACCTATCCTATAATTTTCGGGCGAAGGAACGAAAGGATTCATCTTTAAATGCCTTTTCAACTCAAATTCCTTAAGCTTTGAAGTTTACAGTCTACCTACAATTTAACCTGAAACATTAAAAAGTCAAGATAAAATCTGCCTGGTTCCGATCATACGACATGATCAAACTATCCTCAGATGCGAATTTCTTGCGTTCTTACCTCCCTCCCCATTGTGTATTTGGTCAACAGCCGTCTGAAGAACTAAAACTATTGCGGCGCAGGTTAAAAGCTAACCTGCGCCACTTGCATAAATGTTTTGGTTATTGTTTTCAGGCAAAACGGAAGGGGCTGTTGAAAAACTCTTTCAGGGTCATTGCTAAAAGTCCATGGAGACGACGAAGCAATCTCTAACTCATTGATGTATAAAAATGAGATTGCTTCTCCCGCCTTCGGCGGGATCGCAATGACAGACCGTAGGGACACGATCGTTGATAACGATGAACTATTCGCAGGGAGGCGGTCCTCTTTCAAACAGATAGTTGATTATATTGTGTCAGGACCTCAGTCCGGACACCTTTTTAAGCTAACAATCCGGAATACCATCGTCATTAGGGTCACAGGGAGGGGGTCCACCTTTGAAAAGATAGTTGATCAAATAAACCACATCAGCACTATTGATCACCCCATCACAATTGAGATCCCCAACCTCGAGAGGATCAGGAGCGGGTCCACCTTTGAACAGGTAATTTATAAGATACACAATGTCGGCTGAATTGATCACCCCATCTCCGTTGGCATCGCCACACGCAGGAATGTAATCTTCTATGCGAAAGATTCCTCTGTTGTGTTTATCGTGCATATACTTGGGCCAGTGCATTTTGATGGGAGCATAATCAGTGTCAAATTCCCAAGATACCACTGCTCTCGGTTCCTCTGTGCACAAAACCATATCCAACTTCCTATCCTTATCCAGATCAGCCATAACTGGGGTATACATGCACATTGCTGCGAAACTCGCCTCAGAGGAAGCATAAAGAGGGAAGCCAGGAACAGTATCTCCCTGGTAATCCCAAGCAAATACTCTCTCATAGTCAGTTGAAAGGAGATAGCCCACTCGGGCTATGATATCCACACTGCCATCTCCATCCACATCAGCTAAGACAGGACTTCCAAAGGTTCCGCTCACAGAGGCAAAAATAGGATCTGCAAAAGCCAAGATAAGACTGTCCTTTTCCTCCCTGCCCATACTCCTAATCTTCGCCACTATTTCGCCTATGTTGTTACCTAAGGTGGATAGAATTTCTCTTTTTCTTTCAGCATTAGGAGATTTTATAGATACTAAAAGTCCTGCAGAACCAACAGAACCAAGCGGTGTTCCATCTTGGTGCCAGGCATAAACACGAGCTTCGCCAATCATCCACACAGTTACCACTATCTCCAAAATCCGATCTCCCTCCAAGTCTCCAATCGCAGGGTGATTGCCAAACCAAAAGCCTGGATCCAAGTCCTCTAAAACTATTGGATAGTTGGCAGGTTGAGTGCTATCTTTTTTGAAAGCATAGAGGGCAAGATAGTTTGTGTCCGCTCCAAAAGTTATAATTTCCAGATCCTCATTTTCATCTATGTTGGCAACAGCGATTCCATAAAGACAGTTAAGTTTATAGGGATAATCTCCGGGCCCAAGTAGCGCATTGCCTTCTATGTCCCAAATGTAGATTCCGCCTTCAGGCTCCCAACCGCCCCAACCCAGTCCAGCGATTACTTCATTCTCTCCATCTACATCCAAATCAGCAACAGTTAAACATGGGAAACCAGGTCCGCAAAAACTTGATATCGCTACTTGGGCAAAAACTCCATCACTCCCAGGGATTACTGGGTCCCCATCATGTCGCCAAGCATAAACCGTTCCTGCATTATTTACAGTCAACACCTCAAGATACCCATCATTTTCCAAATCTGCTATGACAGGTGTAGCCAAAAAATTAATGCCATGCCCATCACATCCACGTGTGAAGGCAGCTCTAACCCAGTCATCTGAACTAGAAAGGTATGCGTGAACCCAACCTCCCCCAGGCCCTGGTTCCTGAGAACAGATGATGATATCATTAATACTGTCTCCATCCAAGTCCCCCAAAGCCGGGGAGCTCAACATAAACTCGTTAGTATCTTTGGGCCAACCAGGTTCCCTCTGGCCTTCATGGCTGAAAACCTCAATCCCTCTTCCATCTGGCTCATGTTCAACATAAGCACCAACTCCCACCACAACCTCATCATATACGTCTCCATCTACATTTCCTACTGCAGGGGATAAGGAACCAAAACCTGCCAAATCCTCAGACCAGTTAACAGGGCTTTCTACCGTAACTACCACCGTATCCTCATAGATCTGACCACTATTAGTCTCTACGGCTAAGCGAAGCGAGTATAGGTAATTCTCTTCCAAAAAACTGACCAGCCAATTACCCAAAATATTATCTGCCACCATCTTGGTGGAGGTGGTTATGGGAAACCAATAGGAGGGTGATTCTCCATATCCATACTCTAAGGTATAATGGGAAAAATCTGGCACCACAGTATAACCCCAAACTTGAGAGTATCCTTTAATGGTGTCACCATCACTGGGAGAGGTTATCTCAACATGGATATCATTATTGGCTATTACATGCACGACTGCCTGGTTTTGGTCTCCCACGGTTAACCTTATAGTGAATAGTCCAGCCAGACCGAAGCTGTTCCAGATTCCCAGGGTGTCTTTGCTTACCGGAACATCAGAGATAGTAATCTGGGTCCATTCTTCTGGTGAAAACCCTTCTCCATATTCTAAGACATAATTCTCGAAACTATCGCCACTGGCTGTTCCCATAATGGCAACATCTCCTGAGACTATAGCATTCTCATAAGGATAGTCTATCTTTGCCAACCTGCCGGAAATAAGCTGTAAGGCGGAGTTTAGGTTCACTCTTCCATGGCCGCTGCGAATATCGTGACCAAGACTATCTATATCATCTGCTGAGTTTCGGATTATCTGTTTTACACTGTCGTTGTTTATTCCTGGAGAAGCTGCCAGAATATAAGCTGCCACTCCTACCACACAGGGAGAAGCCATGCTGGTGCCATCAGCTAAATAGTATAGACCATCCACAATGTGAACTCCAGGTTCTATTCCACTTGCTCCGCCCGGTGGAACACCATACATATCCGTGCTGTCCGCTCTCAAAGAGAGGATGTCTTCACCAGGTGCCACCACTTCTATATGTTCACCATAGGTTGAGAAGTCTGTTACTGAATCATCGCTATTGGAAGCTCCTACGGTGAAAACCTGGGGAAGAGAAGCAGGATAAAAATAGTCTTCTCCTCCGCTGTTTCCTGATGCCGCTATGGGCAAAACTCCTCTATAAATAGCGTAATCCAAAGCCTCTTCTATGAGCTTGGAAGGATAAGGACCTCCCCAGCTCATATTGATCACATCACATCCCATATCAGCAGCATAAATGATGCTTCTTGCACCTAAAGAGGAGTGACAATTGGGGAAGAACTTTATTGCCATTATCTTGCAGGGGGTATTTATGCCTGAGACCCCAATTTCATTGCTTCTTACTGCCGCCGCTATCCCAGCACAATGGGTTCCATGACCATAATAGTCGGTGGGGTCATTGTCCCCAACTGGGTATAGCGCCGAGGAATCTCCTGAAAAATCCCAACCATAAAAGTCATCCACAAAACCATTATGGTCGTTGTCGATACTATCACCTGGTATCTCCCCTGGATTGGTCCAAATGTGGTCCGCTAAATCCTCATGGTCCAAATCCAACCCTGTATCTATTATCCCTACTAAAGGAACAGTTATCGAATCATTTCTTTCCCATGCCTCCAAGGCATCTATGTCCGCATCCGGGGTGCCATATTTGATTACCTGAGTATCATTATAGTCACCTGGTACTCTATTTACACCCAGGTAGCCTTGACCGGTATTATTCAAATACCATTGGTATTCAAACAAGGGGTCATTGGGTGCGTCAAAAAGCTCAAATTTATAATCTAATTCCGCATACTCCACCTCAGGTCGACTTTCATATTCTTGCTTCATCTTTTTTAGGTCTGTCCCAGCTGGAACCTCCAGGATATAGACGCCGGAGAGCTTATCCAACTTCAAGACGGTCTCTTTAAACTCCTTAAACAGCTTTTCTTGCTTTTTAACCTCGAATTTAAGGTTAAGGCTGTCAAATCCAGCCAATCCAGTGGTTACCCTTCCCTGGACCTTACCTAATGTTACCTTCTTATCCACTTCCGGCTTTAGCTTTACGATCAATCTGGTTGGAGAAAATTCCATCTTAACTTGTTTTGCTTTATCTCTTCCGGTGTAGATAGAATATGTGACCGAAGGGATAAAAAATAAGGCACCTATGAGTAGGACAATTATAAAGCCCAAGCTTTTCTTCTTCATAAAAGCCTTCTGCTTTAGAGTTAGAAAAAAGATGGTATCTCACCTCGCATATCTTTCATGTAAAAAGGATCTGCGATGAAATAATAATGAGACTTTTTTCAGTTGTCAAGAAAATTTTTGCTTGAAAAATGGGAAAAGAAAGTCCTGTCATCCGATAATAAAGCAGCTAAACCCATGAGTTAGAGATTCGGCCGGGTCTTTGACAACTGAATATCTTTTTATTCGCTTAGCTACAAGGCGGTGGTCCGCCTTTAAACAGATAGTTGATCAGATAGACCACATCAGCGCTATTGATCACACCGTCACAATTAGCGTCTCCAGCATGAATGGGACAAGGTGCTGAACCGTTCTTGAACAGATAGTTGACGACAAAAACGACATCTGCGCTGTTTATGACGCAATCACCGTTTGCATCACCTAAGCTGTAATGATACTCATGAGCTCCCATATCAACCCTACATCCCCCACTATCATGTGGAACATAAACACTTGGATCGCCGGCATCCACGCAAGGCGAGTTGCATAGCAGTTCGTAGTTGTTGAGGCCCACAAACATAGGGTCTCTAATAATGTTGTAAAAGCTATCACAGGGCGTGCCATTAAAATTAGTCCCCCAGGTGGTATCTCCAATACCGGCCGGACAATCAGAAAAATTGCCATCAGCGTTATTCCATACATCATTATAGGAAATAGGTGCCCCGGCATAACCGTGACATATCCCTTCGCCCTCCGGACTGTTTGAGATGATATTGTTGCTGATAGTCGGTCCCCAACCCTGGGAGTAAATGCCACCACCAGAGTCGGCGGAGTTGCCGCTTATGGTATTATTAATAATGGTGATAAATTCGTCAGAGCGGATTCTGCCAGCAGGGTCAGTAAAGTT
>Ga0111227_1210_pt1 | contig 11085 bp, 7 predicted proteins | sample DeeMarSWOR152_54_FD_80391 | JGI IMG/M metagenome (GOLD analysis project Ga0111227, IMG submission 80391) | candidate division WOR-1 bacterium DG_54_3 | reverse complement strand
GGAACGGGTCAACAGCAAATCCTGCATTCCAGTTATAGCGGTGTTTGACATCGGATTCAGTGGGGACGATACTCCGGCTGGATCCAGTTGAGGTATCAAAGTAATACAGGCTTCCTCCCTGGGACATCCCATATCCGGCACCCGGTTTTTCAGGATCTGGTTCTGTATCAAATCCGTCGCCGCTGCCAACCATCTTCCATAGATAGCTGTAGATGGCTCTCTCTTTTAACATGTACGCAGGGCCCATCCAGGAACCATTATCCTGGAGGCCTCCGTATACGTTGTATGGGGTTTCCATGTCGAAACTCACATGATAAAACTGGCCTACAGGAAGGTACAGGAAGGTTTTCCACAAAGCGCCAGTTCTGTCCCCTGTTATAGCTGATTACCGCGCCACCGTCATTGCCGACGATCATCATTTCTCCGTTGGGATGGATCCACATGGCGTGGAAATCAGAATGGGCCTGATTGAATGCGGTCAGGTTTCTGAAGGTCTTGCCTGCGTCTTCACTGATCATCATTCGGGAGTGGAGCATGTAAAGAATATTCTCGTTCGTAGGATTGACCCAGATTCGGTGATAATAAAAGGGGCGATTCCCGACATCGGATTGATTATTGACAACCTCCCAGTTGAATCCGCCATCATTGGATCGCAGGAGGACGCTTTTCTCGGCTTCCATGAGGGCATAAACGACTTCCGGCTTGTTGGTGGAAAAAGCGACTCCTATGCGGCCGAGCTCGCCTTCTGGCAGTCCGTTTTTATCAGTTAATTTCTGCCACTTTTTACCGCTGTTTACTGTGATATAGAGTCCGCTTCCCGGACCGCCGGATTTAAAAAACCAGGGCCATCGCCTGTGTTCCCACATGGCGGCAATAATTTTATTGGGATTTGTGGGATCCATAGCCATATCGGCCACTCCTGTCTTTTCATCCACAAAGAGGACCTTCTCCCATGTTTTTCCTCCATCAACAGTCTTATAAACACCTCTTTCAGGATTTTCTCCCCAGGTGGTTCCCATAGCACCTACATAGGCAATGTCTGGGTCATCGGGGTGCAATAATATCTTGCTGACCTTTTCTGTTTTTTCCAGGCCGAGGAATTCCCATGTCTTCCCGCCGTCTATAGTAAGATAAACGCCGCGGCCCACTCCCACGCTGTTCCGCGGGGCAGCCTCGCCTGTTCCAACCCACACGATATTGGGATTGGACTGATTAATGGCTACAGCACCGATCGAAGAGACGGGCTGGTCATCAAAGATGGGCTCCCATGTAATTCCTCCGTCAATCGATTTCCAGAGTCCTCCGGTGGCTGCCCCTATATAGATGATATTGGGGTTGGAAGCCACTGCATCAATGGCACCGATCCTGCCGCTCATGTTTGCCGGACCTATACACCTTGCCTTTAAACCGGCAAACAGTTGAGGATCGATCTTGGCAAATACAGACGGGCTGAAGATTAAAAGAATAACTACGGAAAAAATAAATGTTTTGATCCCGAAACCTTTCATTTCATCTCCTCCTTGATTTTTCAGGGAACAAATCCCCTTTTTAAACAATCTATCTTAAACTATATTTTGGAATTAACAGGTTTTTTCATTCGTTCGAATATCGAATACACAACCGGTATGATCACTAGAGTGATGACGGTTGAGCTGAGCAGACCTCCAATAACAGCTCTTGCCAAAGGTGCCTGAGCTTCTCCTCCCTCGTAGATTCCAAAAGCCAAAGGAAGCAGGGCAAAGATTGTTGTAGTGGCTGTCATCAATATCGGACGAAGACGCCGTCTCCCAGCTTCTTCAATAGCCTCCCTGAGCGGCATCCCATCGCGACGGCGAAGAAGGTTTGTATAGTCCACAAGCAGTATGGCGTTATTTACAACGATTCCTCCTAACATGATACAGCCTATGTATGATTGGACATTGAAGGTAGTATTGGTAAGAAACAGAATTAAGATTACACCGATAGCTGCTAGAGGTATGGAAAACATTACTACAAACGGATCACGAAGAGATTCATAGAGAGATGCCATAACCATGTAGACAAGAGCCAAAGCCAGAATTAGGCCAAAAAACAATTCCCGGAAAGCTTTCTGCTGCTCCTCGTAGTCCCCTGTAAAAAAAATGTTGAACTCCCTGGGCACTGGTATTGTGCGCATTCTTTCGCTAATATCTGACATAATTGAACCCATATCTCGTCCGCTTATATCGGCTGTAACTGTGATGATGCGTTCCTGATCCCTACGTTCAATCCGGACAGGGCCTCCACGCGGCTTCACATTTACCACATTCCGCAACATAACAGGCTGCCCACTGGAATTAGTCAAGGTAAGATCCAGAATATCCTCTAAACTCATCTTTTCCGCTTCTTTGACTTTTACACGAATCCAAAATTCGTCCCCTCCTTCTCGAAAACTGCTGGCCTGGGTTCCTGTGAGAAATGTTTGAAGTGTATAAGCAATTTGAGAAACCGTGAGCTTCATATCGGCTGCTTTCTGCCGGTCAATGATAATAATCTCCTCTGGATTGCCGCCCTCGCGGCTTATTCTTGCATCAGTGATTCCGTCAACTTTTTCCACTAATGCCACCACCTGCTTGCTAAGTGTATCAGCGGTTTCTAAATCATAGCCTCTTATTTCAACCTGAACCCGGTCTGTATCGCTCGGGCCCATCCTCCTCAAGAGAAACAATCCCTGTCCGGCTCTAATCCTCATTCTTACTCCCGGGATCTCAGCAAGCTTTTGGCGAAGGCTCGAACAAATTTCTTCAGCAGATCTGGATCGTTTAGATTGCGGAACTAGAGAAATCCTTATATTTCCGGCTTGTGAGCTGGATCCTCGCCAGCCTGACCCTCCTACACTTTCTACCATGCTGTCTATTTCAGGAACTTCCTCCCTTACAATCGCAGCCATAGTCTTAAATTTTTCATCAGCAACCGCAAGGCGGGTTCCAATTTCCATCTCTCCGCTGATTCGCACTTCTCCCTCATCTGCTGCCGGCATAAACTCACTGCCTACAAGCCTAACGAGTAATAGGCTTCCGATAAGAAGTAAGAATGCTATTCCCAACACAAGGAGGCGATGATTTAATGCATAATCGAGCAGGTCTTTGTATCTATTTTCTAGATTAATAAAAAACTGACTGGACATCCGGAAAAGCCTTTTACCCAATGATTTTTTCCCTGTATCAGCGATACTCGAAACACGAAGAACCTTACTCGAAAGCATTGGCACCAGGGTAAGAGCGACGAATAAGGAACACAGAAGTGCAAAGCTCACTACGTAGGAAAGTTGTTTGAACATGATACCTGCCATACCTTTGAGGAAAATCAGGGGCACAAAGACGGCAAGAGTGGTCAGAGTGCTGGCGACAATTGCAGAAGAAACTTCCTCTGTCCCTTTGATAGCAGAATTTATCGGCGTTTCTCCTGACTCCTGAATTCTGTATATGTTTTCCAAAACAACAATAGAATTGTCTACAAGCATGCCTATTCCCAGGGCGAGTCCTCCCAGTGTCATGATATTCAGAGTAAATCCACCAAAATAGATCAAGGCAAACGTGGCAATAATTGAGATCGGAATAGCAGTGGCGATTACGGTCGTACTCCGGAAGCTGCGCAGAAAAAACAACAAAACCAGAACAGCCAGCAGCCCTCCATAAGTGGCGGATCTGCCGACATTCGAGATCGAATTTTGGATATACTCTGATGAATCTATGATTGGAGTCAAAGTAATTTGAGGGATGTCATGGTGGATGCTCTCAATTTCTTTCAATACAGCTTGAGCAACCTCTACCGTGTTTTTACCAGATTGCTTGCTTATAGAGAGGCGGATTCCCGGCCTCCCGTTGACCCGAACTAACCGAGTGATTTTCCGCCAGGAATCTTCAACACTGGAGATCTCTTTGAGCTGAATCGGGACACCATCTCTAATCGCGATGACCGTATCCCTGATTTCATCAAGACTTGTGTATACACCTGGAGTACGAATAAGAACCTCCAGGTTTCCCCGCTCTATCGTTCCGGCGGGAACATCCACATTCTCCGACCTTATTTTATTGAGGATCATGTCCAATGGTAATCCCAGGGCCTTAATCTTATCCGTAAGAAGATTGACGTGTATCTCTCTCTCTAGGCCTCCCCAGACATCAAGTGAGGCAACTCCGGGCACTCGCTCGACTCGGTACTTGATCTGATAATCAATAATATGCCTTGTTTGAACAGGGTCCAGGTCTGATGAGGCGCCTAGGATGAGAATTGGAAAGCTTGCGGCATCAAATTTCCGGAGCCTTGGCCTTTCTACATCTTCAGGAAAAGAGGGGATTACGCGATCCAAACGATCTCTTACATCGTTTGCCGCAGCATCCAAGTCCGTTCCCCAGGAGAAGAGCACACGCACGCTGCTGCTTCCTTCAGAAGAAACAGATGAGACTTCTTCTACGCCAGGAACTGCAGCCATTGCTTCTTCTACCGGACGGGTTATTAATTCCTCCATTTCTTCAGGGCTTGCATTACTATTGCGCCCAGCAAAATCACAATCAGCATTATCATGACTGTAAATATTGGATGATAAACAGAAAATTTGGATATATTCATCTTTTTTCTCCTGGCTTCAATTTGCTCTCGCCTTTTTCTGGCTTGGAGGAGGGAGGTTTAGCAGTTGTTGTTCCCGTTTCCTTCTCGGGCAAGATAATCGGGCTTTCATCGACAAGAAGGTGCTGTCCCATAGTCACAACGAATCCTGAGAATGCACGGGGCTCAACAATCTCAGCCAGTTCACCGTCGGCAATTCCAATTTTGACAGGTACAAACTGAGCTTTCTTATTTTCAATATCCGCTAAAAATATTCCTTGCAGGTTATCCCGCTTCACCACAGCACTCACCGGGACTACAGTTGCTTCAATATGGGTTGTAAACTCGATTTGAGCATTGATAAACATGCCAGGTTTAAAGATTTCACCCGGATTTAAAATCTCAATCTCAACTCTTGCCTCCCTTGAGGTCTCTTGTAACAGAGGCGCTATACGAGCAATTTTCCCAGGCACGGACTTTCCTGGAAGAGCATCGGTGTTAATAGTTGCACTTTGGCCTTTTTTTATTCTGAAGTAATCTTTATCTGTAATATGGATTACTGCAATCAGGGGGTCGATTTCAAGTATGGATAGAATGGGGGTGTTCATCATAAGCATGGCTCCTTCATACACAAAACGCTCTCCGACAACCCGGAACCCGCCCTTGGTTTCCCAAGACGCTATAATTTTTGTATAGGATAAGCGAACCTGCGCTGCCTTCAAAGCTGCTTCCCTGTTAGCTACCTGCGCGAGTGCCACTTTGTATCTGGAACCTTGGGCAGTATAGATACCTTTCGCTGAATCTAGCTCTGAATCGGCTGCAATGCCTTTTTTATGCAGCTCCTGGACCCTCTCCAACTCGCGTTCTGCCACATTCAAGGAACTCAGTGATTCTTCTAAATTGGCCTGCGCAACTTTTAAATCTGACTGCGCTTGAATCAGCTGTTGGCTGTACTCCTCATCATCCAGAACAGCGATTAACTGGCCGCGTTTCACCCTATCTCCGATATTGACCATGAGTTTTTCCAGCCTTCCTGAAACCTTAGGGGCAATTACAAATTGGGATTTGGGAATCAGAGTCCCGGTAAAATTTCCGACATCACGGATAGTGGCTTTTTTAATGGCAGTTATCTCAACAGCTACAGGTATAGCAATGCGTTCTACGCCTGATTGACTACCTCCTTTAAAAGCTTTTTGATAAACCTGCCAACCGATAAGAATCACAAAAACAGCGGTAATTCCTATCAGCATTGTTTTTTTCTTCATCTCATTCCTCCAAAATCAGTGCTGGCTGAGAGTGATTTTTGCTGCTTTAAGCTTATTCGGATCGATTGTTTCCCTCGAACGACACATTTTTAAAAACACCATTTACTCTCGCCCTATGTCAGCAAACTTTATGTTCTTAGACTTAAGAGTTGTACCCAAAACCCTGTCCAAATGGGCCAAGGAAAGATTGTAGTCAATGATTGCCTTGAGTTCAGTGCTCCGGGCATTCGCCGCATCTCTTTGGTACTGAAGAAGAAGGTAATTGGTGGACTTCCCAACCCTAAATTTTTCTCCCTCTGCTTCCAGCTTTTTTTCAGCCAGCTCGCGTGCCGCCGTGTAGGCTTGAACGCTTTTATAGTTGGTCTGGACTGCTCTTACGGCTGTTTTAATCTCCAAGAATATCTGCTGTTCCTGGTTTTGCATTCTTAACATAGCCTGTTCCAGACTTACTCTTGCTTCAGCATACGCTGCCCGCGACACTATGGTATTCAATGGAATACTGAGGGTCAATCCAACAGACCAGTTGTCATACTTGAATTTAAGGGCATCCTTGAGAGCATTGGCTGGTGCTCCCTCAATCGTTCCTACTACAACACCGGTTAAAGCATTGTTGTTAAGATACAAAATTTGATCTCCCGAGATCCCGGGGCTCCAGTACGAAGCCTGGAGGTTTAGCTCGGGAAGAAGCTGATTTTTTGCATAGCTTACATTTAGCTCTTTGCTTTTCAAATCAATCTTCGTAGCCTTTAAATCAGGTCGATTCTCCAGAGCTGTAACCAAAGCCTCCTCCAGTTTCACCTCTCTTTTTTCATAAACAGGCTTATCTGTAGGCAAAATTTCTACACCATCTCCACCTTCGGAGGCAGCAAGGTTAATGATTGTTTTTAGAAGGTCTTCATTGTTCTTGATCAGTGCTTCAGCCTGCAGGATTTCTGCCTCTCGGGTGGCCACCTCGGCCTGGGCTGTATAGATTTCTATTGGAGCCATTGAACCCACTTCAATCTTCTTTTTGTTTTCCTCCAATAAGTCTTGAGCAAGCTGCAGTGACTGCTTTCTCACTTTTAGGTTTTCGATGCTGTAAACAAGATTCCAATAGGCTTCCTCAACACTGAATATTGTGTTTAGGAGAATATGGTTAAATTGATTCTCGGAAATTTCTCTATTGTTATTGGCTATGATAATCTCTCTGCGGCTAATCTTGAAGCCGAAGTCCTTAAGCAGCGGCTGTGTAAAATCTAATGTTAAGGTACTTCCGTAGCGAGGATTGATGGTCTGAAGCCTCCTGTTCGTGTCACTTTTATACGACCTGAGAGATGCGGTAAATCTTCCTCCTGTTGGGATGCTCTGGTCAAGCGAAACCGTATATTCTTTGAGGGCTGTTCTGACCACATCTGCTGCATCAAACCAGGAATAGGAAGCAGAGTTGTTTTCTTCATTATTAATATTGAAGGAAAAAGCTGGCATGAATCTTTCTTTTGCACGTGATGCATTAATATCCGCTATCTCTGGGTTCAAAATTTCAACGGCAATACTGAGATTATTTCTCATGGTGCCAACAATACAATCTTCAAGGGAAAGAGATAAATTTTTTTGCTGGACAGAAAAGCCAGCAGGAGAGATTAATATTAAAAAAATGGAAACCGCAGCGATTCGCTTTTTCATTATATACCTCCTCTCTATCCTTTTCTCTTTCATGTTGTCTATTTCTTGTGCTTAATAAAAAATAAGAAAATAATTGAAATTAATTTTAGTTCAATATTAATTTACAAAATAGACTTTCTATACTAAATTTTGGTAACTTTTTAATATACTTTAAACCTCCCTATAAACGCAACCTATAGGGGGTCATGTCTTGCTTTTTGCCTCTGTTAAATACTATACATAAATTCAATTTCATAGATTTACATTAATTAGACGATATACCGCCCATATTTCTTCCATGAGGGATTCAAGATGAAAAAGCAACCTGTCCCCTTTTCTCTCAAAAAAGCAAAAAACAAGACCAGATTGCAACTACAATTACTGCGTAGCTGTTTGGGGAACATCGCCTACAGGTTTTCTTTTAAATAGCGTGTCAGAAGTTCATACAAGTGGAGCGTTGTATTTTTCCCCTCACGGATTCCATGAGTTCGATTCGGGTAAGCCATCATCGTGAAGCGCTTGTTATGTTTGATCAATTCATCCACGAGCGCCTCGAAGTTCTGGTAGTGGACATTGTCATCCCCTGTTCCGTGAACAAGAAGCAGGTTCCCCTTTAGCTGATGGGCAAAAGTAATGGGTGAGCCGTTTTCAAAGCCTTCCTTGTTATCCTCGGGAAGCCCCATGTATCTCTCCTGATAAATCGAATCATAGTACCGCTGGTTGCTGACAAAAGCTATGGCCATGGCTGTATGATAAAGCTCCTGGTATCGGAATATGGCATTCAAACTCATAGAGCCTCCTCCACTCCAGCCCCAAATTCCAATACTGTTTGAATCTACCCACGACCAGCGCTCGATTATTGCCTGTGTCGCTGCTGCCTGGTCAGCAGACGAGAGAATTCCTATCTGCCTATAAATGCATTTTCGCCATTCACGCCCTCGAGGTGCGCGGGTCCCACGGTTGTCAATACTCATGACCAAATAGCCCTCTTGGGTCAGCATAAGATGCCATAAATAGCGGCTTCCAGCCCAACTGTCCACAACCGTTGTCCCGGCCGGCTCTCCATAGACATAAAAGAGCAAAGGATAGCGCTTTCCAGAGTTGAAATCATGCGGCTTCATGCACCATCCGTCAAGCTCCACACCTTCCCCGATATCAACCCTGAAAAATTCAACAGGGCGCCTCTTAAGTGCGTGAACCTTCTCCCTGAGCTCAGAGTTATCCACTAGAGTACGCACCATTTCATGCTCTGGCAGGCGCACAAGCTCTGTTATGGGTGGTTCATCAAATGTGGAGAAGGTATGAAATGCCCAGCGGGAATCACGGGAAATCCGATAGCTGTGAGTCCCGCTCTTTTCCGCTGGAGTGAGTCGTTCTGCATTACCTGGGCCATATAATGGCGCCCGATAAAGATAGCGTTGTGTCGGGTTATCCGGAGAAGCAATGAAATATACCCAGCCTCCTTCTTCATCAATACTCTGTAAGTTGACGATGTCATACTCACCAGGCGTCAAATTTTTGATTTCCTCTCCATCTCGCGAAACAAGATAAATGTGCCTCCAGCCATCTCGTTCGCTCACCCAGGTGAATCGCTTTCCGTCATCCAGCCAGTTAAGATCATTAACTACATCGACCCAGGCCTCATCTCTTTCGGTCAGAATTGTTCTTGTGTTTCCTGTCCTTATGTCCCCAATCATAACCCAGTCAGTGTTCTGAAGACGGTTGAGTCGCTGGAAACAGATCTCCTTCGAGTTTGCTGCCCAATCCATCCGGGCAATATAATGGTTTCTCGAGTCTCCTTGTAACTCAAACCAGCGGGTCTTTCCTCCGTGAGCATTCACTACTCCAATGCGACCCGAAGAGTTGGTCTCCCCCACTTTGGGATACTGAATAGGAACTAGCCGGGGGTAGAGAGAATCCGTATTATTAATGAGATAAAAGGTCTTGATCCCTTCGGTATTGAGCTGCCAGTAAGCTATCCATTTTCCATCCGGGCTCCATCTGAAACCATCCCTGAGTGATAATTCCTCTTCATAGACCCAATCAAAAGTTCCATTGATTATAGTCTTAGAGCCATCTTTTGTTAGCTGATTAATCCGATGGCTCTTCAAGTCCTCCACATAGATGTTGTTTTTGATGACATATCCGACTCGGTTCCCACCAGGAGAAAATTTGGCAAACATGAGAGTCGTAGCCTCTGCTAAATCGAGAACCCAGTAGTCTCCCCGGGTATTCTGCCGCCAAACGCGTTTTGTGTTCGTAAAGATAAGCAGCTTTTTTCCATCCGAAGACCAACCATAATCAGAAATTGAAAGAGGTTCCTTCTTTCCAGGTGGAATGAGGCGCTCTGAAGGCACAAGGATTTCGCGCTCGCCTGTTTTGGGATCATACAGGATAATATCGCGGGCATCCTTATTCGTCTCTGAAAGCTCTAGAACCGTGTATGCACTCTTATATTTTAACCAACGTGCCGGACCGAAGCGCTCAGGAGTAAATTCCCTGGAACTAAAAATGCGTTCCAAGTTCAAAAGAGAAGGGTCTTCTTGCTGTTCTGATTGCGATCCGCAGGCGAAGAATAAAAACAATAAGGGCAGAAAAAATAGAAGTGTATTTATTCTCTTCATACTGACCTCCTATAACTTACCTGGATTATTCATAAAGAATGACTCATGAATAGTCCAGGCTAATTGATAAAAAACTCAAATGATTCATAACGCTTGAGAAATACGATCCAGCCATCCATGAAAAATAAATTCCTTTAAGACAGCATAGAGAACTTTAAGTGTACTTTTCCAATTTTTCTTCAGCTCTTTTTTGAAGTTTTTACCTGCCATATCTGTAATGACTCTGAAAGAGAATGCCGGAACACTGTTTAACTGGGCTGTCTTCAATACGGCTGATGTTTCCCAATCACAGGCAATAGCTCCTAATTTCTCACGTAGATCCTGTCTCAATTCTCCCCCGGCAATGATTTTTTCTCCACTGGCAATATTTCCGATCACCAGGCGTGCTGAACTGTGTAACGCCACCCAATCAGTGAATTCTTCCATAATTCCAGATTCAAAAGATAATAGTTTTTTTAGCGCTGTACTCGTTGTTAGAACGCGGGCCCATTTTGAAAATTTATCAACATCACAAACATCATATTCAAAGGCATCCTTAACACAGACGATATCGTTTATCTTCAGTTCATTCGACAATGCTCCTGCACCTCCCACATCAATAATATAGTCAGGGTGAAAATTGTCGATAACGAGCTGGGCAGCAGAGGCACATTGGGTTTTCCCGGGTCCAGCCTCTATAGCCATTAAATCTATATCTTTGCTTGTTTTTGAAGCAACGGCTCTTCCGGCTGATTCTGTTTCATTACTCAATTCCAAAATATTGCGGCAGGTCTTATACTCAACTGGACACGGACATATAATTCCTACCTTGATCATATTTCATTCCAATGAGATTGGAGATTGGGGTCAGGCAATCTTACCATATTAATTAAAAGTTGCCTATCCCCCTTTATGGATAGACTTTGTCCCAAAGTGACGGGATTTGATTAGAATCACCATAAGGAGCAGGGTAATGTCTCCGCTCTAGTTCAGATTTTTAACGCCATTCC
>Ga0111227_1223_pt1 | contig 11134 bp, 6 predicted proteins | sample DeeMarSWOR152_54_FD_80391 | JGI IMG/M metagenome (GOLD analysis project Ga0111227, IMG submission 80391) | candidate division WOR-1 bacterium DG_54_3 | reverse complement strand
CCGTAAGTGATCCATGGACAACCTGGGATGCCGACTACGAAAACACTCTGACCGAGCCTCACGAATTAATTCAATTGTGGGCTCATTCCAACCCAGTTCACCACGGCTTTACTAATCCCGCCGGCCAGTGGAGTTTTACTTATAGCTGGGAAATACCTGCCGTCGATCCCAGTGCCTATTTCTACATCCTGTGTGCCTGCTCCAATGCCAGGTATACTGCTTCCGATTATATGGCTGGATGGTATATTTTCAGTCCGAGTTATGGCTTAGCGGCTATTGGAAACACAACTTTGGGGGCCATGATATACTGTCACGATTTTTATCCGTCCCTGGGCTATCAAAAGCCGATTGGCGACGCATATATTATCTGGTTCCTGGCTCAGGCGGCAGGCGGTTTTTGGTGGTGGGAAGAATGTTACTATTACGGATTGACACTATTGGGCGATCCAACATTGAGAATACAGAAAAAATCAAACTCGCGGATGATACAATATGATAACGAGTGGGGAGGCTCCAGCGTCTGCCTTCCGAACAGCGATGGCACGGATCTCTTCAACACCCGATTCACCGCCCATAAGTCCTGCTCGCTATCAGCAGTTTTAATGCTGGCCAATCCATGGAATGGGGCACCGACCTGTCGAATCTACGTCTGGGACAGTGATGGGACGTTTCCATCAGCTAAAATAGACTCAATTGATGTCCAGCTGAATCCTGCCAACATAGGACGTTGGACCTGGGTTGACGTGTCCGAACTGGGACTACAGTTCTCAGAAGGGGAAGATTTCCACGTTGGATTCACGGCTGTAAACCTGCAGCCGGGAGATCGTGTGGATTTGCACGCCGGCGTACCGGTGGACAGTCTGCCTATGCGCAGCAGCCTGATGCACAACGGCGAGTGGGTCCTTTTCCACGACTTCGATCCTGAGGGCCACAATTTCGACATCCGGGTTGTAGTCGTCGAGGAGCCCGAACCTGTGGTCGAAATCACGACCCTGACAATCCCTAACGCGTGCCTGGAACAATACTATAACCAAGCTATTGAGGTAGAAGGCGGAATCCCGCCATACTCCTGGGATCTAACCGCCGGGAGCCTCCCGGATAGCATTACACTGGAAGGCCAGACCGGTGTCATCTCCGGTCAGGCGACATGCCTGGATACGTCTCATTTCACAATTCGCGTTACGGATAGCGGCACTCCGTCGCTCATAGATATTCAACACCTCACGCTTGTTACGCGGAGGTGTAGTGACAATGCTGAAGATGACAACGGTTCAGTTCTTCCGGAACATTTCGTTCTGCGACAAAACTATCCCAATCCCTTCAATCATGCATGCAACATAGAATATGCTCTTTCAACTGATTGTCGTGTAACCCTCACAGTCTATAACATCCTTGGGCAAAAAGTGAGAGTCTTAGTGGACGAGTATCAAAGCGCAGGCCACAAGTCAGTGACATGGGATGGAAAAGACGACCAAGGCCAAGACGCGACCAGTGGGGTTTACTTCTACCGGATTCAGGCGGGAGACTTTGCTGAAGCAAAGAAGATGTTGCTGCTCAAATAAAGGATTCCAGCCTTGCAAAAGCAAGACGGGCAGTTGTCCTCGCCTGCCCTTCTTGTTTTAGTGCAAATTTCTTACGTCCCCAACTGGACGATTTTCGAACTTTTTGAGAACAGCCGCAGAACTGATTCCGGACGCCTCTCCAGTTCTTTGTTCGCTTGGTTGAAAAATGGGACTCTAGATAATTCATCTTGACATCGCCCCTTGCTTATGCTATCTTAGACGACAAATGGTAACATGAAATCTCTTTTCAACCTTATCATTCAGGGGTAAAAGAAATGGGTAAAAACCTGTTGGTTTTAGCGGTTTTGGTTTTCATGAGCATGCCGGCGTTTGCCCAGAGCGTCGATACAGACTGGGTGAGAAGATACGACGGCCCGGGAAGCGAGGACGATTGGCCCGTGGCCATGGCGGTGGATGACTCCGGGCGCATCTACGTGACCGGACATTGTAGGGGCACAGGGGTGAATGCGGACTTGGCCACCATCAAATATCTGCCTAATGGAGATACTGCCTGGGTAAGAACTTACAGTGGACCTGGAGATCATACTGATCAGGCGTTTGCATTGGCCATTGATGCTTCTTACAATGTCTATGTGACAGGAAGTAGTTATAGCATTGGATCAGATGACGACTATGTTACCATCAAGTATACACCCAATGGAGATACTGCCTGGCTAAGAAGATACAATGGACCGGGAGATACGTACGACGCTGCTTATGCCATAGCCGTCAGCGATTCTGGCTACATCTATGTAACTGGATCCAGTCGGGGCAGCGGGACATGGGGGGACTATGCTACTATAAAATACTATCCCAACGGTGACACCGTCTGGGTGAGGAGATACAACGGCCCGGGAAACGTTAACGATTACGGTTCAGCCATATCCCTGGATGGCTTATCTAATGTCTACGTGACTGGAAAAAGTTACGATACGACAGGCCAAGATGATTATGTTACAATTAAGTATGCACCCAACGGAGATACTCTATGGTTGAGAAGATACAAAGGTCCAGGGGACAGCTGGGACACCGCTTTGGCCATGGCAGTCGATAGTATCGGCAATGCCTACGTTACCGGCCGCAGTATCGGCAGTGGGACCTCTACGGACTATGCTACCATCAGATACTATCCCAACGGGGATACTGCCTGGGTGCGAAGATACAACGGACCGGCAAACGGTTCAGATTATGCAGACGCTATAGCCTTAGACGACTTCAGCTTTGTCTATGTGACAGGTTACAGTGACAGCACCGAAACATACCAGGACTATGCCACCATAAAATATGACTCCAGCGGTAATCAGGTCTGGGTGAGAAGATACGATTATGGTGTAAGTGGGACTGACCAGGCTCACGACATGGCAATAGATGGCTCCAGCAGTGTCTATGTAACCGGAGTGAGCGGGAGCGGCGGAGCCGCGGGCCTTGATTATGCGACCATAAAGTACTATTCCAATGGCGATACTGCTTGGGTGATGAGATACAATGGACCGGGGAACGGTTCGGATTATGCCCAGGCTGTGGCTGTCGATGACTCTGGCAACGTCTATGTCACCGGATACAGCACAGGCAGTGGGACAGGGGACGACTTTTGCACCATAAAGTATATTCAAGGTGCTAGCGGTGTCAAGGACGAGACCGGAGGCAGAGAAAGGCCATCTGAGTTTGATCTTTCTCAGAACTACCCCAATCCTTTCAATCCCACGACCAAGATAGAGTTCACCCTGGCCAAGTCGGGTTTCGTCACCTTACAGATATATGACATGCTGGGAAGAAAGGTGAGAACCTTGGTTTCCGAAGAACTCTCCTCGGGCTACAAGTCCGTTATCTGGGACGGGAGGAATGATGATGGGAAAGATGTGGCTTCCGGAGTCTATTTTTACCAGTTGAAGGTTGGAGATTTCTCTGAACCCAAGAAGATGTTACTGCTCAAATAAAGGATTCCACGTTTGTAAAAAGCACGAGGGGCAGGCATCCTTGCACGTTTGTAAAAAGCACGAGGGGCAGGCATCCTTGCCTGCCCTTCTTGCTTTAGTGCAAATTTCTTACGTCCCTAACCGGATTTGAACCGGTGCTGCCGCCGTGAAAGGGCGGTGTCCTAGACCAGGCTAGACGATAGGGACGAGCTTCGCTTGTTTATGGTTCATAGTTCATGACTCAGAGTGAAGTCCATAATCTCTAACTACGAACCCTTAACTATCTCTTGTGAACCAGCTTTAGCTTTCGCGCCTAGAGGGACTCGAACCCCCAACCCTCTGATCCGAAGTCAGATGCTCTATCCAGTTGAGCTATAGGCGCAAATTCATTCACTCTAAGTATAATTTCTCACTCTCAGTAAGTCAACAGAAAATTTAGGGTCTCTATAAATTACGAATACAAATCACATGATTTTGAAAAAAGTAAGGCAACGCCCATCCAGATTGAACCTACGGGATGAAAATTGCCAATAAAATAACGTTCATATAAAGATTAAAGTTGAAACCTAATCCAATGTAAACTATATTGTTAAAAGCCTCTTGGGTATTCTATATGTTTTTGCGAATACTGATTCTCGTTTGAACAGAAAGATTTGGCTCATCAAGATCTCGGTAAATGGATAAGATTAGAGTTTATTCTATTATAAGATTTTTGACCAGCCTCGCTTTGGGGACGATTCTCCCAGTTTATGTCCTTTATTTTCGACATTATCAAATAAATCTTTTTCAGATCGCCTTGTTGGCTGCCATCTTCGAGGCATCCATTTTGATTTTTGAAATGCCCACCGGCCTCGTGGCCGACACCTATGGCAGAAAAATCTCGGTAATCCTCTCTGCTTTAGCCTCTCTCATTTCGGGCATCTTCTTCATCTTCTTTCCTTTCCTGTTTGGATTCATTATGGCAGAGATATTGAACGGACTGGGCGAAACCTTAAGGTCCGGAGCTTTAGAAGCCTGGTTGGTGGACTCGTTGAAACATGAAGATAAAGAAGAAAAGATCAAATATGCTTTTGCTCAAGGAACAAAATACAGAACCGTCGGCAATCTTTCCGGGTTGATTTTAGGAGGATATTTGGCTTCACTCAACATTAAGCTGGTTTGGGTTCCTTTTGCTGTCATATTTCTTGTCTTAAGCATATTTCTGATTTTGATAATGAACGAAGAATACAAAATTGAAAAAATAGTTTCCGGTAGGATATTTTCAAAAATTTCTGAAACCATTAAGAAAAGCTTGGTCGTTATAAAATCGCAGAAGTTGATTCTGGCTTTACTCCTGCTGGCTCTTTTTTCCGAGTTTTCCTTTGAAACTATTTCTCAATATTGGCAGGTTCACTTCAGCGAGAATCTTTTTATAAAGACTAAATATTTCGGCTGGATCTTGGTGATCTCATCTGCTATAACCATCCTTTTGATAGATAAAGTGACAGGACTATCTGAAAAGTTTAAGCATGAACTCTCTTCTTTGGTGATCTTGGAGATTCTGTTTGTTCTGAGCCTTTTGGTGATCGCTTTAACCTTTTCGCCGATTATAGCTGTATTTTTCTTTGTTCTTCTTCAATCCTTTACCAGCTTCAAGGAGCCAATTTTTTTGGATTTGTATAACAAACACATTCCCTCACAACAAAGAGCCACCCTGCTTTCCTTTCAAAGTTTGGTGGGATCTGGCGGCGAAGTGTTGGCCGGGCTTTGCATCGGAGTGGTAGCTTTGAAATTCGGGTTAAGAATAACGTTTGGTGTGGGAAGCGTAGTTTTGTTCTTAGGGTTAGTTCTTTTCTTTCTTCTTATGAACAAAAATGGGATTAAACCCAGTCCGATCCAAGAAGCGTGAAGCAGTCAACCAAGTTGATTTAAAAATCATAGCCAAATCTGAAGTAGAATCTATCCCATTCATCTGGGCATGTTTTAAGTTTTTAAGCTTTATGCTCTCCACTTTTGACCACACATTTCCCATATCATATCTTAAGGTCCAGTACAACGTGTGAAAGAACCTAAACCTTAAACCCAAGTTTCCTAAAAACATCTTATCCCCTCTGAGCTCCTCAGCAAATAGTCCGAATATCTCGTCTGGCCCTCCAAGAGTGAATCTCTCGCTCAAAGGGACAGTTCCATCTGAAACTCCAACGGCTATCTTGGGATGGAAGTTGACCCGTCGGTGCAAAGGGAAATAAGATTCCAGGGAGGTGAACGCCTTTCTATAGACTACATCTCCTCCTAAAATATCTCCGGCGAATTCAAAATACAGGTGATGATATTTTCCCTCTTTCGGAAAAGGATACTTATCGAAAGTGTCCACCAGAGATCTCAAGGTGAGACTTCTTATATTGGTTGTGGATTTGGCCCTGGAAAGGTTGTTGTATACTTGAATCTTTTCCCATCTAGTTTCCAGGGACAGCGTTCCAAGCCTGGAAATGTGTTGTCCGAAGGAGAAGGTGGCTCCGGTCCTTTTCTCTTTGAAATACCCTATCTTTTCATGTTCGTCATACAGGTCCCTTTTTGCCCTTCGATGAAATTCGATCAGCTTTGAAATTTAATTTATAGATCTGCTTTCGTTCTCCATATTGAAAATGAGTATAAATTTCATTTCCTACCCCGAAGACGTTGGCATCTATGAATTGCAAGAATCCTTCTGTCTTGTATTCGTCTTTGAAGTGCGCTCCGATTCTGACCGAATTGAATTTCTTCTCTTTCACTTTGATCTGAAGCACCAGTCCTTGTTTGGTGGAATAGGTATTTAAGATTGCATTTTCAAAAAACCCGGTGCTGTGTATATTGGAGATACCCCGGCTGGCTAACTTGGAGTTGAAAGGCTTTCCTGGTTTTAGAGGAAAGTTCCTCAGCACCACCCATTTTCTGGTCCTTTTATTCCCGCTCAATTCAACACGGGATATTAAACCTTCATTTAGGCTTACCTCCAGGTTTCGGGAGGTGGAATCATATCTTATATTCTCGAAGTGAGCCAGACTATATCCGTTCCTGTGGTAAACCGTGATCACAGAATCCAACCCTCTCTGCAAGATTTCGTAGTTTAAAATCTCAGCGGGGAGAAAATCGATTTGCTTTTGGAGCAAAGAATCGGGATAGATGCTGTTATTCCGAAATATGATTTTCTCCACAGGGGGATTTTCCAACACCTGGTAACGAAGAGAATATTCATCCTCATTGATTTTGGAAAGAGTGGCAGATACATCAGAGAAATTTCCGGTGAAGTAAATCCTCTCCAACTCTAATCTGATCTGATCTCTGGTAACAGTGCTTTCTATCCTTGTTTCGATCAGCCTCAGAAGAAAATCTTTATTTATCTTTTGATTTCCCAAAAACTCAAGTTCACAGATCTTAAACTCAAAAGAGTCTGGATTTGAAACTCTCTTTTTGCTTTCGATTGTTTTATTAATCTCTTCAATTTGACTATCTGCTGTATACTCTCCCAAACGAATTAAGCTGTCCACATCCCCAAAATCCATGGCCGAGAATTCGGTTAATTCTGGAGTGATGACAAAATCCGCTTTTTTCAGCTCTTCCTCTTTCTTCTGCAAGGACATTATGGTGGTGGCTTGGTTGGCAACATCTATGGGACTTTTGATCTTCTCTGCAGGCAACAGAGAGGAGACGGTATTGATCGCAATCACCACATCAGCCCCCATTTGTTTTACCACCTCCACAGGCATTGGATCGACTAACCCACCATCCACTAAAAGCTTTTCTCCCATCTCCACCGGTGTAAAGGCCAGAGGAACGGCCATGGTGGCCCTCAAAGCCTGTGCCAGATCTCCAGAATCCAAAACTATCCTTTCTCCGGTCACCAGGTCAGTAGTCACCGCCCGGAAAGGAATTTTCAAGTCATCAAAATTAGACTGAGGCTGGGCGAACCACCTTGAGGAAAAGCTTGCTCGCATGGTCAAGTTGGTGAAAAGATTGGAAAGTTTCTGCCCGGAGGTTAACGCTGTGGGAATATAAGGCTTCAACCCATCCAAACGAAACTGCAATAAAGAACCTTCGCTTTCCTCCCTTTGGGAAAGGAAAAGGGAGAGCCTGGGTGGGGTATCGCTTAACAAATCGTTCCAGTCAATCTTCAAGACTATCCTTTCCAGCTCAGAGGCGGAATACCCTGCCGCATAAAGTCCACCGATGATACCACCCATGCTGGTGCCGGCAATATAATCGATAGGGATATTTTCCTTCTCGAAGACCTTCAATATCCCAATCTGGGAGAGTCCTCTCGCTCCACCTCCGGAGAGAGCCAAACCAATCTTGGGTCTTCTTACCAATTCCCTTAACGGAAAGGCGATCTTCCCCGGCTGGGGTTTAACGAATTCCAAACGAATTATGGCAGTATCGGAATCTCCATATATGTCGACCGAATGATCCAAGCCAAAGCATTCGGGTGGGATAAAGCAAAGTAGCAGGAAAGCCCAAGTAAGATGCAAAAACCCAGATATCATTCTCTTGTGAGATTTCATTATTTCACCTGTTCAAGATATTAAGACTTTCCCTTTCGAAAATCAAGATAAATATGATGTGGTCTTTTTGCGGAAGAAATAAGGAAAAGGTCGTTGTTTACTTTAGGTGAGAGATTTGCCTTAAGGGAGCGTAGCAAAAAGATAACCCCGCCTTTGGCGGGGTTATTAAACTCTTACTTATTGTTGTGGACAGAACCATGAGTTCACCTCAGCAGAAGCATCCTTTTGGTCAAAACAGACTCGTCTGCTTTCAACCGGTAGAAATAGATTCCGCTTGCCACCTCTTTGCCCTGCTCATCTTTTCCATCCCATGTAATGGATTTATGGCCAGCACCCAATTTACCATTGACCAGCGTTTCCACCTTGTTTCCTACTATATTATAAACCTCCAATTTTACCTGACAGGCTCCGGCAAGGTCGAAATCAATATGGGTGCTTGGATTAAAGGGATTAGGATAGTTTTGCGAAAGAGAATAACCAGGAATTACATTTATCTCCTCGGCGAAGTCCTCCACATCTGTGCCCTCTTGCACATACACCTTGCCATTGACAGACTTTGAAGATATGACGGCATGTGAACTTCCCGTTAAGGTGAGATTCTCGAAAATTAAATCACTTTCCCCCGTTCCTCGCGTCCTGAAGCGGACTGTGGCTATGACGCCAGGACCCTCAACGTATTCGTCCCAACCCAATAACCCACAGACTATATGCACCCGGTTGGAATCGTTTGACTCAATCTGGAAGTATCCCATTATCGTAGCACCGGTGCCCTCCCAGATTGATCCTCTGAATACAGAATCCACGGCTAATATGTTCTTGTCGCAACTCACATGCATGTCGCACTGAACCAGGCTATCCGCATTCCCGTCCACCACTATGTCCACCAAAAATTTTTTTTCTGCCCCACCTGTGACGGTAATCCAGGAAGTATCAGGATCGAACGAGACTTCTGCTGTATCTACCAGAGCAAAAGAAGAAACGGGAACAAAAAGCACGAAAAGGCTGACCACAATCGTCATTTTCAAAAAATCTTTTCGGTTTGTGCACATAATCATACCTCCTTTCATAAGGGACATCCCCGCCCTAAGGCTGGGATGTCCCTACATTCTTTGCCTTTACTTGGTCACCACCATCTTCTTGACCGCATGGAAATCACCAGCACTCATCTTATAGAAATAGATGCCTGATGCCACCTTCTCTCCGGTTTCGTTGGTGCAATCCCAGCGAACCACATGCATCCCTGGCACCATCTCCTCTCCATCCACTAAAGTCTTCACCAACTGTCCAGCCACGTTATAGATTTTCAAATTAACCTGAGAAGCAACCGGCAAAGCAACGCTGATGTAAGTCTCTGGATTGAACGGATTGGGATAGTTGTTGGACAAGCTGAACCCATTTGACATCTCACCGAGCCTGGATTTCCCCTTGTGAATAATGCGTACACAGTCTTGACCCTCTATCTCTGTGCTGTCATAGGTCATTCCGGTAAGGGTTAAGACTACCGTGTCCCTATCGGAAACCGGCCCCAGTGCCGCCAAAATCTCCTGACGGTCAAATTTCAGGGTCATATCCATATATCCATCGGCCCCATCAGTGGTGCACTCGCAAGGATCGTCTCCCGGTTCAACAGGCGTGCTCACATCCTCAAAGTTCCATCTCAGAGCAGCCACCCCCTCAAGCAACACCGTAGCTGGATCCACTGTGCTCACATCGAAATCCTCTGTGCCCAGAATGGCCGCCGGCAGGACACCTTTGCTCTTGGTGTTCAATGGATTAGGACAGGATCGGGGCTTGATGTCCAGCTCGACTGGGATAACGATAGATGGAGCCGCCTTTTGCAGGACAAGCAGAGCCCAAGTGGTGGAAAGGACCGTATCCGCACCGGCCCAGTCGTCCCAGAAGTCAGGACCCCAGGATCCGTTAGCATTTTGCGTGGCTACTATGGTATCTGAAACTTCATCAAACCAGTCAATCCCGTCAATCTGGTCTATCGCGAATGCTTCCAATCCCTTCATCATGGTAAACATGGCTTGGTAGTTGCCATGCCATCCTTGAGAATCAGGCCAAGAATAGCCAGGGTCTGTCCAGTGACGGACAATATAGTCGATCGCATCCCGCACCCTTTGCGTTGTCGTATCATCCCCATACCATGCCATCTCAAATAGCAAGTTGCCGGTTTCGAGTATGTTGACCGTTTGATACCCCGGGGTGGTGTCGTTAGGGTTGTAGTATCCCGATCCCCCGTCGAATTGATCTCCATCCACGTCGTTTTGGATGTAATCTATCCACAAGCCGGGGTTGCCCAGCTCGTCTTTTACAAACTGTGGAACGGATAAACCGAATCCGTGGGGCGGGGAGGCTTCGGCAAAGCCAAGACCTAAGGTTGCATACCCAGAGTTAGACTGGTCTCCAAGCTCATTGGCTTCGTATCCCCAACTCCCCTCCTCAGCACCTGCATCAATTTGAGCAAAGGCCAACCAGTTCATGGCGTCTACCGCAACGTCATAGTAAGTCCAGCCATTTACCGGGCTGTTTGGAACATCTACCACTCGATCTGGGGTATTAGTTTCCACGATAGCCATCAGCGCTATGCCTGTCTCATATGTCAAGCGGGTACCAAAGGTGACTCCGATACCGTCACCGTCTGTATCAGGGTTACCATGAGGCTGCATCGAAATCTGTGTGATTGATGCATTTGCGAAGAGATAGTTTATACCTCTTTCGACCTCTCCGTGGTAAAGGTAATCTCCATCAAAAGGTGACAAATAGCCCCTTAATATGGCATCATGTTCGAATTTTTTGACAGCCAAACCCGTTTTCCCAACCGGATGAATGCCCATGCCCCAGGAACCATCTGGGTTTTGTTTCCCTGCCAGCCATTTTAAACCAGAGTCAATGGCGGCTTGGATCAAGCTGTCAGGAGCTGCTTGTACAGTGGGGGGGCACATTGCGAAGACCACCAAAACAGCAAAAAGTAAAACAATCTTCCTCATCACGTGCTCCTTTGAGTCCACCCTAAGGCGAGACTCAGGTTATCTATCGACAGATCCGCCTCTGGCGGAAAAGTCAGCTTTAAGAATCAACTTAACACCCCCCTCACAATCTCCCCCTCACTTGAGATTCAAAATCAGGTATGCGA
>Ga0111227_1079_pt1 | contig 11222 bp, 11 predicted proteins | sample DeeMarSWOR152_54_FD_80391 | JGI IMG/M metagenome (GOLD analysis project Ga0111227, IMG submission 80391) | candidate division WOR-1 bacterium DG_54_3 | reverse complement strand
AGGGGCAGTGCCTTCGCGACATCGTTGGGGCTTTTGGCCTTCATCTTGTTATTAAATTTGACAGCCATAATCTTAAGGTATAGAATGAGGAAAATCAGGAGGACTTAGTCGTAGATGAAACACGAAATCAAAATCTCGACACGGGATTTGAGCTTTTATTACGGAGAGTTAAAGGTGCTGAAAGGGGTGGCCTTAGACATTGAGAAAAACAGAATAACCGCACTGATCGGCCCTTCGGGATGCGGAAAGACGACTTTCTTGAGATGCTTAAATAGGATGAACGATCTGATCAATATTCTCCTGGATGGCGAGGACATCTATTCAAAAAAGGTGGATGTGGTTGAGTTGAGACGAAGGGTGGGAATGGTTTTTCAAAAATCCAATCCCTTTCCCAAGTCGATTTTCGACAACGTAGCCTACGGGCTGAGAATAAACAGGATGACCAAAGACAACTCAGAACTGCACGAGCGCGTGGAAAAGGCGTTGAGGGACGCTGCTTTGTGGGATGAGGTCAAGGATATACTCGATCGCTCCGCCCTGGAACTCTCCGGAGGACAGCAGCAAAGGGTATGCATAGCCCGTGCTCTTGCCGTGGAGCCCGATGTATTGTTGATGGATGAGCCGGCTTCAGCGCTTGATCCCATTGCCACCGCCAAGATAGAGGACTTGATTCAACACCTGAAACAGAAGTATACTATCGTGATAGTAACTCACAACATGCAGCAAGCTGCCAGAGTCTCGGATTTTACAGCTTTCTTCTACATGGGCCAACTGATCGAGTTCGCCGCAACCGACAGACTGTTCACCGCTCCCCAGAGGAAAGTAACCGAAGACTATATCACAGGAAGATTTGGCTAAGGAGAAATGGCATGAAAGAAAAAAAACACACCGATGAGCACTTTGAAAGCGAGCTGCAATACTTGAGGGAAGAACTCGTGAAAATGAGTGATCTGGTTAAGGAGAACGTGAAGAACTCCGTGAAGTCCCTGGTGGACAGAGATTCCAGCTTGGCCAAGAAGGTCATCGATTTGGACCACACCATCAATCGAATGGAAGTAGAGGTACACGAACTCTGCATCAGAATACTGGCCTTACGCCAGCCCACCGCCAAAGACTTGAGATTCATTACCACCGGAATGAAGATCGTCACTGACATGGAGCGCATCGGAGATTTGGCCGTAAACATCGCGGAAAGGGCAATGGAGCTAAACGAAGAACCCCAGCTCAAGCCCTATGTGGATATCCCCCGGATGGTCGATGCCTCAACCCGCATGTTGGAACAGAGCATCGAGGCGTTCATCAAAGAGGATTCAGAGCTTGCACGAAAGGTCTGCAAGGATGATCAGCTGGTGGATGACTTAAATATCCAGATATTTCGGGAGCTTCTGTCCTTCATGATTGAGGATCCCAAGACTACCAGCCGAGGCATTCGGATCTCTTTCATCTCGAAGTATCTGGAAAGGATCGCTGATCACTCCACCAACATCGCAGAGATGGTGATATACATGATCAAGGGAAAGGATGTCAGACATATGCGTTCAAGGCTGAAGGATGGGGTTTGAGCAGGCGGTGAACAATATAAAACTCTGCTGGAAATTTCGTGACTTTTTCAAGATTTCTCTTGACAAACTGAAATGGGCCCCTAATATAGGGCAGGTCACCTTTTAAACTGGTCCGGCGAGGCCAGAAAAGGAAATTGATGAGGTTGAAAAACCAGAAAAACTTAACCTTCCCAGACCAACGGGAGGGTATTTTTTTATGCAAGCGCGGAGAGGTCTAAGTTGAACAAAGAAAAACCTATTCTCATAATGGACGCCAAAACCGTGGCCCGCTCCCTGATTCGGATCGCACACGAGATCCTGGAGAGGAATCGAGGAGCAAAACATATTGCCATCATCGGAATCAAAACCAGAGGCGCATATCTGGCAGAAAGGGTCGCCAGAATAATAGAATCGATCGAGAAGGTAAAGCTTCCCGTGGGCTTGATGGACATAAATCTCTATCGCGACGACATTCAGGGTAAAAAAGAGCAGCCGGTCATCCAAAAGACGGAGATATTGTTCGACGTGGTGGACAAAATAATAATACTGGTGGATGATGTCCTGTTCACTGGCAGAACCATAAGAGCAGCATTAGACCAAATAGTAGATTTTGGAAGACCCAGATCCATCCAGTTGGCTGTGCTGGTGGATCGCGGTCACAGGGAGCTTCCCATAAGGGCCGATTACGTCGGCAAAAGCATACCTACCTCATCTGATGAACTGGTTAAGGTCAAGATACAAGAGGTAGACGGGGAGGACAACGTGAGCGTTGTGCGAAATCAACAGAGGGAAACAAGGACAAGAAAAGGCAAGAGGCGGTGACTGCAAGTAATTGTCAGTGAGTCGCTTATGGCGGATAAATAATATCTTACTTTAAAAGCAGAAAAATGTTATGAAATTGAAAAGCAAGGACCTTCTGGGACTTCGAGGGGTGTCAAAAGAGGAGATAAATTTCGTTCTGGATACGGCTGTGAGCTTTAAGGAGATCCTGGAGCGTCCCATTAGAAAGGTTCCCACCTTAAGAGGTCTGACCGTGGTAAACCTCTTTTACGAACCGTCTACCAGAACCAGGATATCGTTTGAGCTTGCGGAGAAGAGGTTGTCAGCCGATATGGTCAATTTCTCGGCAACCACCTCCAGCGTTCGCAAGGGCGAGACATTAAAAGATACTGTCAGGAATATCGAGGCGATGAAAATAGACATGGTGGTGATCCGGCATTCCGCATCGGGCGCTCCGCATTTTGTAGCCAGTTGTCTCGATTCATCCGTTATCAATGCCGGTGACGGCGCTCACGAGCATCCTACCCAGGCCCTTCTGGACCTCTTTACACTCAGAGAAAAATACAAGAAATTGGAAGGGTTGAAGGTGGTCATAGTGGGTGATATTTTGCACTCGCGCGTGGCCCGATCCAACATCTGGGGGCTGTCTAGTGTGGGAGCTGAAGTCGCAGTCTGCGGCCCTACCACTCTTCTCCCCTACCAGATCGAGAGAATGGGAGTTCAGGTCTTCTCCGATCTGGATCAGGCCCTGGAAGGAAGAGACGTGGTGATGGCTTTGAGAATCCAGCTGGAGCGGCAGAAAGGCGGGCTTTTGCCCTCGTTAAGAGAGTACACCAATCTCTTTGGAATAACCAAGGAGAGGCTGAAAAGGCTGAACAAGAATTTCACCATCATGCATCCCGGGCCTATAAACAGGGGCATCGAAATCACTCCTGAAGTGGCAGATGGCCCCTACTCGGTCATTTTAGATCAGGTTACCAACGGCGTGGCCGTAAGAATGGCTATTCTCTATCTTCTGTCCGGAGGGGAGGAAAAAGTTGAGTGAAGAATATGATCTGATTGTTGCCGGCGGAAAGGTGATCGATCCGGCAAGCGGTCTCTCCAGCGTCGCAGACATATATATCAAAGCCAAAAAAGTGGCAAAGATTGAGGTCAAAGATTTAGTCGACTTAAAGAAATCCAAAAGCTCAAAAGAGCAAAAGATCGTTGATGCCTCAGGCAAAATCGTCGCTCCCGGTTTGATCGATATGCACGTTCACCTCAGAGAGCCCGGAAGAGAGGATGAGGAGACCATCTATACCGGTTCTCAAGCCGCGGTAGCCGGCGGGTTTACCTCCGTTTGCTGTATGCCCAACACCGAGCCTCCCATAGACAACCAGGAATCGGTTAACTTTGTCTATGAGAGGGCAAGCAAGGCTCTATGTAAAGTCTTCTGCGTGGGTGCAGCCACCAAAGGTTTAAAGGGTGAAGAGCTCACCGAGATGGCTGACCTCAAAGAGGCCGGGGCAGTGGCTGTCTCAGATGATGGAATGCCCATATCCAGTTCGAGAATCATGCGGAGCGCTTTGGATTATTCCAGGATGCTGGGCTGGCCGGTGATCTCGCACTGCGAGGATTTGAACCTTTCCTCCGATGGGGTAATGAACGAAAGCTACACCTCTACCCTTCTGGGCCTTCCTGGTATCCCCTCCCTGGCCGAGGAGATCATGGTCTCCCGAGATTTAAGCTTAGCCGAGTTCACCAGCGGAAGAGTCCACATCGCACATGTTTCGACCAGAGGATCGGTAGAGCTGATACGAGCGGCCAAAAGCAGAGGGATAAACGTAACCTGCGAGGCGACCCCGCATCACTTCTCTCTCACCGATGAGATTATAAAAACTTTTGACACCAATGCCAGGGTAAATCCTCCCCTGCGAACGCAGAGGGACGTTGACGAGATAAAGAAGGGATTAAAGGACGGAACAATTGACTGCATCGCCACTGATCACGCTCCCCACTCCATCGAGGAAAAAGATGTAGAATTTGGTGCCGCTCCCCCTGGGATGGTCGGGTTGGAAACAGCCTTAGGTCTGGTGGTAACGGAACTGATAGACAAGAAGATATTGACCTGGGAAAAAGCCATTGCCAAGATGACCATGAATCCATCAAGAATATTGAATCTGAATCTGGGCAGGATAGAAAAAGACTGCCGTGCTGACCTCACAATCATCGATCCGGAGATCTCCTGGACTGTCGACACTTCGAAATTCAAATCCAAATCCAAGAATTCCCCTTTCCAGGGAAGAGAGCTTGTCGGAAAAGCCTGGATGACCATCGTAGATGGCAAGATAGTCTACAGGCTTTAGAGATAATCAACCTTTAAAGGAAAGGAGGTTCAAGTATGGAGATAAGCTTAACTAAGCTCGTCTCTCATGTCTTGAGATCCTTCAGAGACTATCTGGAGGAAAAGGGATATGTGGAAGTAGCAGTTCCCAGGCTGGTCAGAGCCAGTGGAGCATGCGAGAATGTAAATACCCTCTTTGAAGTGAGCGTGGATGGAGATCTCACCTGGTTCAATCAAAAAAGAGGTTATTTAGCCCAGACCGGACAACTCTTTTTGGAGGCTTTCGTTCCTTTTTTGTGCAAAGTATACTGTACCGGGCCTTCCTTTCGTGCCGAGCCCAGAGTGGATCATCGTCATTTGACCGAATTCCAGCTCTTGGAGATTGAATTTTCTGGCGGCTTTGATCACCTGTTAGAGGAGATTGAGGGAATAGTGCACAGAATGGCCTCTGATCTGTTGAAAAACAAGGATGCGGAAAATGAATTCAATTTAAAGGAAGAGGATCTAAGACGCCTGGAAAACTGCCTGCAGGATTTTCCCCGGCTCACTTATGACCAGGCCATCGAACTTCTGAGCCACCTGGGCCAAGACATTCTCTGGGGAGAGGATATCACTTCCGCAATGGAGCAGAAGATAACGGGATATTTCAATGAACTGCCGGTATTTATCACCAGGTTTCCGGATCCCTGCTGGGATTTTGGAAAAGAAATAGAGGTGGAGAAATTCTTCAATATGCTTCCAGATCCAGAAAACCCGGGGAGAGTTTTAAGCTGTGACCTGATTATGCCTCATGGAGGTGAAGCGGTCGGAGCAGCCGCGCGAGTTCATGAAGCGGAGGTCCTGGCTCAGAGGCTTTCCCATTCCAGGATGTTCAAAAGACTTGTGGACAGAGGCGGAGGGTGGGATGACTTCGAATGGTACCTGGATCGAATCAGAGAGAATGGCTGTGTTCCTCATGCGGGCGGTGGATTCGGCCTGGCCCGAATCATCCAATTCATCAAAGGGAACCGCGATATTCGCGAGTCGGTCTCCTTTATCTCGAATAAAGAGAGCCTGATTTAGAAAGACCTATTCTTCAACTGAAATTTCTTCAAGGGGAGATTTTTTTCTTTTTTCCACTTTAAAGTGTTTTTGTCTTGGTTCGTGGTGGAATTGCCGAAAGGATCACCACAAAAAAACGGGAGAGCACCACCCCATCTGTTTCATCTGTTGGGAATCGTGTCAAACGAAAGCCCACCTTGAAGGCAAGGCGGGCTGCCATACTCACTAAACGGGGACTACGCAGGAAACAAGAGTTTCAAAAAACAAAGCTCAAACCAAATTTGAAGGAATCAGTGCACAGAGGGGGCGCCGAATCAAAGGGCCAGTTCATCTTATCCTTTCTCAACTCATAAATACTATAGGATAAACCATTCTTCAAAAAGAAATTCACCACCGGCACGGCATAAGGCGAGGACTCCCCGATTTGATCGATAAATTCATCCAGCAGGAAGTGTGCCCCATCCTCCAGCGCCATACTCAACAACGCCTTCCAGAATACAAACCTGGAAAATACTACTGCCCTTTCATAACCTGCATCCAAGCTTAAGACAGGCATAAATTGTATCTTCACTCCCCCTTCTCTTCTGATTCCGAAACGAAAAGAATCATCCCACAGGGAAAGCAGAGCGCTGTCTGAAGGGAGAAGTTCATCATCCTTGACTTTCAACTCAGACCAGCCCGGACCAGAGGAATTGTAGAGGGTAATCGAGGATTTCCCCAGCCCATAACCGTATCCGTTCTCCCGCCCCAGACCCAGTCTCCACAGATCGGTCTTTATCTTACCATTATCTGATTCTCCCCCTAAATCGGTAGATATATTGGTTACGGAAAAGTAGACGAAATCGTATTTGAAGATGTTTTCCGGATCATATTCGGGTTCCTTTGATGAAAATCCCAACCTGATTTCCGCGAGACCCGGGTCGGCAAACTGCCGATTCAGGTCCTTAAGCCTGTTTTTAGACAATCCGTAGCACAGGCTGATCGTCGGGCTGTGGTAAATTTCAAGCAGCTTTCCATTATCGTCTTCTTCACCTTTCGTGGTAATTTCATCTGCAGCTGCAACCAGGGTGAGTGACAAAAAGACCAGAGCAATAAGCCATAATTTCAGAAACCTCACAAGCATTTCTCCTCCTCGTTTTTCTAGATATTAAAAGCGTTCGTATTAAAAGTCAATACTTTTTTCTAATCGCTTCACGAAAGCGCCAGGCAAAAGACAACTCAAGATGAATATGTCTGTCTTTTTCCACTTGTTCCTGGTGGGCATAGTGAACTTATTCAATCAGAGGGTGCTGTAGTTGAGGGCAGCTCGGCGAAGCTGCAAAAATGTAAAAGACCGGTGCGGCAAGGTGCCCGACCTACGAGACATCAATAACCTAGACCACTCAGCCAGAGCTCCCAGCCCTGGGAAACTATCTTCATCACAGATATTAGATCAGCCCTTAGGTGCTGGGGCCGGATGTTACCACCCGGCCTGACCGGAAGACCGATCATGACGTCCGTCCAGGAGCAAATGACCGGCTGCAGATGGATGTATATCCCTGACTCTCCGTTTATTGTCTTTGCTCAGTCCACTATTTCACGGGAACCAGGCGGGCGGAGTGATACCCTTCTTCGCGTAGAGAGTTTTTAATCTTTGCCAATTCCTGTCGCCCCGCCGTAGTCCCAGGAAATTCATTGCATTGCCGCCAAGGAAATCATCTATTTCAGATTTTGTGAAGAGGCCTTTGTGCTTCAAAACTTCAAGGTATCCGTCCTTGAATTTTCTGTAGTTCTTGACTCGTTTCAAGACATGCCAGTCGGTGCCAAAAAGGAGTCTGTTTTTAATGATCGGAAAGTCGCGGATTATCTTCTTGTATTCGGATATATACCCTTGTCTGTCTTGGGCCGTCGTGACCCTGTGGCAAGAAACATCTGTGTAAAGATGATCAAATCTGGTCATCATTCTGCAAATGTCTTTTACCCAATTCTTCTCCCCACCGTATCTCACTCTCTGATTCCAGCCGAAATGCGCCAGGTTCAGTCGAAGACCTTGATACTGACTGAGAACATCTTCCCAGTATATCGCTTTGCCGAAATCAAAGCTGGCATCGGGATAGGATTCAATACCATACATCCCGCAATGTGTGGTAATTGGAACTTCGTTTTCCTCACAATACCTGTACAAATCCGACAATACTCGGTCATATTCTTCACCTCCGAATAGATATTGCATTTTCTCGTTACGTATAGCCATTAGCATTCTATGATCTTCAACCTTCTTGTTGTTTGATGGTCTATATCCCAGCGAGTTGTACAGTTTCACCCCGATGAACCCACCTTCCTCGATGGCATGTTTTACCATGTTCAGGGAGCCATATTTTTCCAGTTGCCCGTCAGGGTTGTTCATTCCAACCTGGTATACCAGCTCCCGCGCAGGGTCAAAGGGAACAAAGGGATGTATGCTTCCCTGGTGTGCAAGGACAATTTGCCGAACCAACTTGATTTGGTCTTCGAGCTTATTATCGAGGGTGTTTTTGAACCAGTATTCATAATCGATCATCAGAGGAACGTACAAATCTATATCTTCCCAGGTGTGTACCAGATCAGAAGCAATCGTTTCCACGTCTTTGGTAAGAGATTCCTCCCAGTCTTTCAGCTTCTCTTTTGTTGCCATGCCAAACAATTTGAGCAATTGACGGTATATCCATCCTGTTTCCCCTACCCCCAGTTTTCTCGTGACACATCTCTCCCTCATGCGTTCTGCCAGGTAAGTATAGATTTGGGGACCCGGAAAGAAATTAACAAAGTATTCGATGGTGGAACCTTTCCTTTCGGACCTGCGCGACTGAAGATACCCATCTACCGGAATATCCATAGCGTTGAAGATGTGCGCATGGACGTCTATGATGGGTGCCATCGTACCCTCCCTGTTAAATTGTTTGATTACATATAGTCCACGTTGCTAAACCAAACCAATTAAAGGTGTCTTATCTCTTTATAGTCTTCAGTACAAAAACGGTATAAACATCTTGGTCCGTTTTATGTACTCCCGATAGGCATCACCAAAAAAGCGGATGTTCTCAGCTTCCTCTATCTTGGCAGTTATTGTCCAGAAAAGAGTCGTAACAGAAGCCAAACAGAAGCCCACCCAGGAAGGGTGCTTGAAGAACACCCCCCAGGTCCCAAATACTCCTGAGCTATACAGGGGATGTCTGATGTAGCGATAAGCCCCGACCATCACTAGCTCAGTAGTTCTTTCGACACCTATGAGCGATGGATCATCATTGCGTTCGCTTCTTGGTTTTCCCACGATGTTTAATAATGCAAAACCCTGAGTGACCAGAAACACAGAGACAATAAGTAAGAGCCAGGAAACAATCTGATGAGGACTAAACGGTTCGTAAAACCAATAATCCAGGTTTAACAGAACCAAGACAGTAATTGCTTCAAAGGCGAAGAAACGGTAAAAGCCATGCGATCGGGGATTATTCAGCGACCCCCAGGACAAATATACAAATCCTGCAGACGCGCCAAGAAACATGATCAACTTCGACAGGTCAGACATATCGCCCTACTTAAGAATTGCAGACAGCCCAGCGTGGGTTCATCTGTACTCCGAAATTCAACCACGGCTAACATCAAGTAAATGAAATCCTTTTTCTAAGAGAGAATCGGCTTCGGCAATCTCCAATACAAAAGCGTCAGAAGGAAATCAAAAATACCAGCGCACAAAGATAAGGGTTTTGGTGCTGATTAATGATTCAGCCACATCGTAGTCGTCATCGCCATCGAATTGGCCGACGAAAGTATAGTTCAATTGAGCTTCACCGCCCAGGCTAAAATGATCCGCAAAGAAATATTCCCCGCCGATCGCAGGACCAACCCGCAAATCTGTCTTAGACCGATCGCGTTCGGAATACCCATTCCACCGATCCTTCGAGTAACTTGAAATGTGAACCAGCCCAAATCTTGCGCCGTAGTACAGATGTACCTTTCCCTTATTTGTCATAGACAGAATACCACACCCGAAAACCAGAACCCTATAAGAGCTCTTGCGATCTGTCCCATCCTCTCTCGAATACGAATGTCGCCAGAGCCCAATTTCTGGTTCAATTCGAAGTCCCGGGGATATGACAATTGGCATATAAAAACTCGGATAATCGGAAAGAGTGACGATCCCCTGGTCGTAGACCATCAGAATTTCCCTGCCCATGCTCACGCCGATTCCAAAGTCGGGCGTTTTGCCCTGAGCATAAACCAGCTGAGACATCGAGAAGAAAGCAACCCCCAACAGCAGAATAAGGCTTGCTTTTTTCATCTCCTCCTCCTTTCCAATTAAATGTTTTGTGATGAGGAACTGATTTAGCTTGCATTGAATTCATCCCCGATGTAAAATTACCGAGACTTTTGATCTCAGGCAAGTGAAATCTTCTTTCTGAGGGATCAATCAGCTTGGGCAATTCCCATTACCGAAGCATCAGAAAACATTTAGAACTCGAGTATGCATATACATCACAGATTAACAGGAAAGCCAAAAAAGAAAAGGTAAATTAGAAATCCAGAAATCATTCCATAATAATAGGAAAACATTTTTGTTTCTAAAAGACTTACATAACTAAATACCAGTATTGAGAAACTTCCAGATAGCACTAATTCGGTTATTGGGATAGAAGAAGAATGACCTATTACGCGAACAATAGTCATAACCAACAACCCAATGATTAATGAGATTAAAAAGCTAACAGTTGTAGGTATCTTCCCCATATTTCTCAATAGGTCTCTTTGAAAGATATATAGAAAGGTTACCAAAATCAATGGTAATAGTACTCCAGAAAAACTTCGTATTCCTTGTTGAGTACCAGTAAGAAAAGCGTAATAAACTAAATATATCATCAATACTAAAACGAACAATGGCGTAGCAGTTACTGCAAAAGGATGTATTACCGTATTAACTAACCAAGTCCCCCAATTGCCAACCTCTACGGATTTTTGCTCTTGCATTTTCCCTCCTCGATTATTAAAGACAAAAACACTTTGTATTCATTTAAATCACTCATGACATTTGCATATTAGATACCATTTGTAAACTCACTTATACATAATTTCAGCGATGAAACTGAATCACACCTAGATTTATCTTTAGCTTCACTCCCTGTGTTAATTTGATTAATTTCAACTCCATTCAGCACCAACCAATTCTGTGTAAATGCCTACAGGAAATATCTACTACATCTAAATAAGATAGAAGCTTTTCCCAAAAGTCAAGACTTTTCTTACGTCACTTTATCCGAACCAGACGGTTTTTGTTTGATTTGTGATGACGTTTTGCGTATTTGTGAAGTCTGCCAAACGTGGAGTTTGAGTTAGTGCAAGCGAACCGCATACCTGCTGAGCCGGTTGAAAAATGTCATTCTGAGTCCCCCGCCCTGGCGGGGGCGAAGAATCTCTGATTTGCTGCACATTGAATTTGGCAGATCCTTCTCCCGCCAAAGGCGGGATCAGGATGACAGAATAGTCGGTCTATTGTTTCATTTCAATATTTCTGATTGGAATCCATC
>Ga0111227_1121_pt1 | contig 11363 bp, 9 predicted proteins | sample DeeMarSWOR152_54_FD_80391 | JGI IMG/M metagenome (GOLD analysis project Ga0111227, IMG submission 80391) | candidate division WOR-1 bacterium DG_54_3 | reverse complement strand
ACCTTTAATTTTGGCCGTAACATTTTAATTTACATAGACTTGAAAACCAGGCTGTGGTAAGTGCGATCATGCTGGGGATAAGCCAGATTGCCAACAAATTCGAAAATTATTACGATTCTCAATAAAATTTTACGATATTATTGACAGAAATTGTCAACTATTGTTTGAAGAACCCTTATGACTCAGAATAGTTCTGCTTTTCATGACTTGGTTAGATTATTCATAAATTGTGTTGTTTTTAACTCCAGCTTTGGTTATTTAACATTTCCAAATAGGTGGTTTATATCTTAACTGCTGTTCCACTGACACTGACCATCAGCATTCCCTGCCGGACCGTTTCATAGTCTAAGTCTATGCCCACTATTGCGTTCGCTCCCATACCCTTGGCATTTTCTTCCATCTCCCGCAGGGCGATCTGTCGAGCTCTTGTAAGTTCTTTTTCGTAAGCCGCTGATCTTCCACCCACTATGTCGGTAATGGAAGCAAAGAGATCTTTCACCAAATGTGCCCCTAAAATAGCTTCTCCGGTCACAATTCCCAAATACTCCTTTATGGGTTTTCACTCTATTATAGGTGTGGTGGTGATTATCACGTCTCCTCCTTATTGTTTTTTGAAATTCGGATTGGTTTACAAGCAATGGATAACAAGAAGAACTTATATCTCAATTTCATAAATTCTATATTTCTTATAAAGCTTTGCTCCAAGCAGATCTAAGATCCTGTTCATCTTGACGTTATCCTCCAAAACCCAAGACATCTCTGCCCAGCTATATCCTCTTTGTACTCCAACCTTGAAAGTTTCAACATAAAAGACGGTGTCGATTCCCTTTTTTTGAAATTCGGGGCTAACTCCCATGGTGATTATTCTAACCCCATCGATTTTATCTTTAATCTTGCTATGCCACAAAAGCCTGAAAAGACCGAAAGGAAAAAGCCTTCCATTGATTCTGTGAAGCACCTGGTTTACGTCGGGCACAGCTAAAGAAAAACCAGCCGGTTTGCCATCAACTTCCGCAATGAAGACCAGATGGGGATCGACTATTTTCTTCAATCCCCCCACCATATGATCGAATTCCTCATCGGTCATGGGAACAAATCCCCAGTTTTGAAACCAGGCAGAGTTATAAACCGTTTTAATCTTCTCCACCTCATTTTTGAGATTTTTCATGTCGACGCTGTGAATATTAATTCCTCCCTTCTGTTTGATGTTTTCTGCCATTTTAACCACCCTTTGAGGTGGTGGAGAGCTTTTGTCTATGAAATAGGCATATAGATCTTTGGCTTTTCTCATGCCATATCTTTCCATGAAGTCAAGATAATATTTTGGATTATAGGTCATCATAAAAACTGGAGGTGAGTCGAATCCCTCTACAAGAAATCCCCACTCTTCGTTGGAGGAGAAGTTTGCCGGCCCCCGCATGATTTCCATGCCTTTAGATTTCAGCCAATTCCTCACCGTATCCAACAATACTTTCGCGACCTCATAATCCTCCACACATTCGAAAAAGCCAAAGAATCCCGCTTTCTCATTTTGAAATTCAATATGGTTGTAATTCACTATTCCAGCAATTCTTCCCACAATCTTTCCATTCTCCTTAGCGAGATAAAAGACTACCTCAGCATGCTTAAAAAACGGATTTTTATCCTCATTGAAAAAATCTTTTCTTTCTCCTATGAGAGGCGGAACCCAATTTTTATCATTTTTATGGATTTTCCAGGGGAATTTGATGAATTCCATCAAATCCTTTTTTGTTTCCATTTGCTTTATGTTCACTTCTTGTGTTTTCATTTGTATTCTAAAAGATTAGGGGTAGGAATAGCTTTCGGATAAAACTCCGCTTGGTGAAGGAATTGCCATTGATTAGGGGTGTGGGAAGGATAACCCTCACACTCAACATCTGATGGTTCGGCAAGCTTACCATAAATGTTGGCGGGGCAGGATTTGTCCTCAAAGATCAGTTGGAAGGATACCCCGCCACAACTTGTTACCTACTCCGCTGTTAGGCAATTGCAAGGGGCGAACAGCATTTTGGGCTAACCTCCAGTGAAACCAAGCCTATTTCAATGCTTGGTAGTTGGGATCCAGCTCCTTTACCGTCTCAAGGCGCCGTTTTATCAACTCTTCTCTTGACAGCTCTTTTCCAGCATCAGGCGGGGAAGAATAGGCGGGTGGTTGGGGCCCAATTGGTTGGGGCCCAATTTTTTGGATCCCAACACTTAAGTATCCGCCATAGGACCAACACCAGAAGTATCCCCTTCCATCGCCCGTAACATTCCCCACCGATCCCGACTGTATCTCTGGACCATTCATAGCATCAACATAAAAATATCCAGACACGTTCGCAACAGACTGGTCAAAATCGTCAGGGAACAGTTGGGTAGCGGCGAAGGTTATCGAATTGGTAGTGCGAAAAATCCGTCTAGTGAAAGAGAAGAATTTAAGGTTAGCAAAGGGGTCCTGATACAGGTACGAAAGTTCAAAATCGATCCAGTAGAAATCGGCGTCATCTGCGGCTGACCACTCAACAGTGAAATTGGCTCCGGGGGGGATAAAAAATGGTACAGTTGGGTCAGGAGAGTGGATCCCAAAAACCCCCGGCACTTTCGCAGAAGCAGTGGCACCAAGAGTATCAGTATCCTTGATATAATCTACTTTCACCTCGGGAATCACGGGCGCATAATGGACGTCCACCATAGTCCAGCCTGTATTCTCAACGAAACCGTAAACATAGATTTCTTCTGGTCCCGGTGGTCCAGGTGGTCCTTCCTCTCCATCCTCTCCTGGTATTCCCGGCGCTCCAGAGTCTCCATCCACTCCATCCTGTCCTGGTATTCCCTGCTCTCCTTTTTCTCCCTGCGGTCCTGTTGGTCCTGTGTCTCCCTTTTTTCCCTCACACGCCAAAGAAACAAAAAAACCAAGCAACACAAGAATGAATAACAGCCTTTTCATTTTACCCTCCTTTCCTAATTTTGCTGTTCACCCCTTACTTCGCCTAACTTATTTCCTTGTTTATTTTTTCCACTGACCAAACGAGCTGATCCTGCCAAGCCAAAAAATTTGCTACAGAAAATTCAGTTTTTCAAATCACCCCCATCTTTTTACCCACCTTTTCAAATGCCTCCAGTACTCTGTCCAGTTGTTCATCCGTGTGGGTGGCGGTGTAGCTGGTGCGGATAAGCTGAGAACCGGCAGAGACTGCCGGGCTGATTGCCGGATTGCTGAAAATCCCTTCATCTGACAACATTTTCCAAAATTGAAAGGTTTTAATATCATCACCAATGTAGATAGGGATTATAGGGGTTTGAGAATTCCCGATATTAAATCCCAGCGCTTTAAATCCCTTATGCATCTTCTTAGTTATCTGCCATAGTCTTTCTCTTCTTTCCGGCTCTTGCTCAATAATATCCAGAGCGGCCAGGCAAGCTGCCACAGCGGCTGGAGGGGGGCTGGCAGAAAAGATCAGGGCACGAGAGAAATGTTTAATGTAATTTATTACCCTCTCACTTGCGGCAATGAAACCTCCCAATGAGGCAAAGGATTTGGAAAAGGTCCCCATCACAATGTCTACTTGGTCCTCTAAATCAAAGTGCTCGGCTGTACCTCGTCCGTTTGCTCCTAAGACTCCTATAGAATGCGCATCGTCCACCATCACCCGGGCTCGGTATTGTTTGGCTAAATTTACAATTGCTGGAAGATTGGCAATATCCCCTTCCATGCTGAAAACCCCGTCCACCACAATGAGCTTTCCTGCATCATCGTTACATGAACTCAGGACTCTTTTCAAATCGGTCATGTCATTGTGTTTGAATTTGATAACATTGCCAAAGGAGAGCCGGCATGCATCTACGATACTGGCATGATCGGAGCGGTCAGCGATCACGTTATCTCTTCTGTTTACTATGGTGGCGATAGTGCCCAGGTTGGTCAAAAACCCGGTAGAAAAAACCTGAGCCGCCTCCTTTCGCATAAATTTGGCTAACCTTTGTTCCAACTCCTCGTGAATATCCAGTGTGCCGTTAAGAAATCTTGAGCCTGTGCAGCCTGAACCATATTTTTTCACTGCCTCCAAGGCTGCCTCCTTGACCCTGGGGTGTGAGGTCAGGCCCAGGTAATTGTTGGATCCGATCATGATCATTTTCTTACCATCTACCAGCACCTCGGTGTCCTGCCCGGATGAAATCGCCCTGAAATAAGGATATATACCCATACCCTTTACTTCTTCGGCGTCACTGAAATCATAACATTTTTCAAATATATCCATCCATTACCTCTTATGTTGGAAATGATCGATAACCCTCCATTTCAGGGAAATAATGTTAAATGATAAAAGAAGATTTGTCAAGCGAAAAAAGCCCCCAGTTTGTGGAGACCAAATACAATCATATGTTTTTTTGAGAAAAAAAGAAGCCCCAATCTCGATAGATGAGGATTGAGGCTTTTTGAGAATTTCCCTATTTCTGATTTCTACTCATAACCCGGCGGCGGTCCTCCTTTAAATAGATAGTTGGTCAGATAAACGACATCGGCTGAATTTATGATCCCATCACAATTAGCATCACCTGCTTCCATGGGATCAGGTTCCGGTCCATTTTTAAACAGGTAGTTGATCAAATAAACAGCGTCGGCTGAGTTTATGATCCCATCCGCAGTGGCATCTACAAGCATAACGTAAGAGACATGAACAAAACCTGCCTCCAAGATATAGTTGTCGCTTTTTGAAATCCAGATGGCTGATGGCTGTTCTGCGGACTTGACCGGAATCTTCTGAGTATCCCATTCGTATTCTCCTGAGAGCTCACCTAATACGTCCACGACCATCTTATATCCTTGATGAGAACCTTTCAGGACTGATCTCTCGGGAATGTTCACCGGCTCGGGCTTGTCTTTAGATTGGACAGAGACCGCCTTTTGATTGACTTTCTTGGGCTGAAGTTCCTTATTTGACTGAGCGTGCACCATAACCACCACAAAGAACACCACCGCCACAAGGAAACTCATTCCCAAATTGACCTTTTTCATTTTCTATTTCTCCTTTCAATTCACTTTTTCTTCTTGCATAGCAGAGGATTGGTCCTCCCGGAAGTTTAATTACTTCCAAACCATAAAGGCCTGGTTACGAGTTATCAAGAGACTTTGTAGTCGAATTTCTCTGAAAGAATAGCTGTCATTTTTCTATTGGCGATCGGGTACCAGCTTTGCTTCCAGCAGCTCTGGACCAGCCAGTTCAGCTTGACCACGCGCTCTGGGGCCTTCAATTCCAGTTCGCGAAGATTGAGGCTCAAGCATGGTTCGCTTTCGCCGTTTCCGCTGCTATACGGGTGGGCGGCAACTGTCCCACCCTTAAGGGATTAACTCACTTGACTTTGACATCGGTTCGTGGTTCCACCTTGTTTTTTTTCCACACTTCCGGAATAGGAATTCCCAAAACTGCTTGGCGTCGACATTTCCTAATGCGGATGTATCACAACACCCTTTGCTCCCTTGCGAATAGTCACATCTTTGCCCTTGAGAGTGAGTCGTCGATTGATTACGAGGCTGTCTCCAGAAAACGTATTATCGGAGCCAGCCTTGAACATCAGTGTCGCACCTTCGGGAGCCTCGGCGAGTGCCTCGTCGATATCCTTGTAGGGATTATCGGGAGAGCCATCGCCGGCATCACTGTCCCCCACAAACTTTGCCATATCTCTTGGCGCTATTCTGGTGACCTGGATACGGTTTAGGTTGTAAACACCGTTGGGACCATAGACATTATCCAAAGTATACCAATCATCGAAGTACCCGCCCCAGCCCATATTCACTTTAAACTCCCTGTCCGGATCAGTTCCCTTGTTATAACCGTAGATGACCCATGCGTGCCCTACTTTCCCTTTCTCCTTAGCAATTCTGGATCCACGCATGGCTACGGGCCGAAGCCATTGAATCTCTTCAGCGATCTCCTCGATATCAATCGTCTCTGAATGCCGGCCGTCTTCGTGATAACGAAAATAGCTTTTGAGAACATCATCTATCTTATCGCCGGAGGAGAAAGAGCCACACACTCCAAAGTCCGTTTCAAGGGCAACTGCCACTTCATAGCAAAGTTCGGCGAGCGCGTCCTGCTGTGCCTGTGAGCATCCCGATTCGCAGTCATCCGGCATGTTTTGCCAATCATAAGGATCAGTTAAATCAGCACTCAGCTCCTGAGCTCCAACGGGGTCGTCACAGGAATCATCTCCATCCCACGGGTAAGAGCGTTCTTCAGTTCCAGAGAGAGGCCAATTCCAGTATTTCATTATTTGAGCGGTGGCAGTAGCCACGCAACCGAGACGGGCTGGTGAAATAGGTGAAAGGTCATTGGGGCAAGCCGTGCAGTCTACATCACCGATGGGACAAGAATTGTTATACGGACTCCGCTGGGTCCAGTGAGAGGTCACAGGGAGTTCAATCATGTCTGGCTCGACAAGAGGAGCTTTACCTTCCATTCTTCTAGGCATGCGACCAGCACTGAGATCCTGCCAGAATACAGCTCTCTCGGCCAGAGCTTCTTCATATGGCTGCAATTTCGGATCCTTTTCTTCTATTCCCGTCTGCAGGTTTTTTAATCTTGTCTCGATCTCCCAGAGGATATATTGATAGTTGGGATTATCCCGATCGTATGTTCCCTTAGGGCTGTAAAGGTATACAGGGAGAACCAGATCATCGGCTCCACATAGACAGAAACCACCGCCCGAAAGATGAGCGATGTAGGCAACCGTTTTTCCGTTAACTTGATAAGGCTCCATTCTCTCAATGACCGCATTTGGTCGTGCGTCAGCGGTTACGTAGCGCACCCAGGTTTGGACAGCAGAACGAACCTGCTGTTCCCCTAACTCTTTTGCCTGAGAAAACACAGGCGTCAAAATCAACCAAAAGAGCAGAATTGATACCCAAGGCCGGTTCGCTCTTGGAATTTTGTTTGCAATCCCTTTCATGATCATACCTCCTTTCTATTGCAGAGTTACCAGGACAAGAACCAGACCCTCTCCTTCCTCCAAACATTCCATAGCTTTGCCGATGATAGCTCCATGCGAGCGTTTTCTATCAGTAGCTTTCATCGCATGACCTAGAATGGTTGAAGTGGTGAGCAGATCGCCTGGCTTGATAGCGCCGTTTGAGGCAGTAGCGAGAGCGTATACCTGTCCGCTGAGGGCGACATTCTGGCCATGGTCATTCAGGCCCTTCTGGCTCAATGTCAACCCCGGATTGATTCCACCCGCTCCACTCACTACCCCTGCTACACGTCGGTCGTAGGGTACATCACTCATCTTTAACCGGCCAGGGTTTTCATCATCGATCACGACAAGCGCACCCTTAGGTACAACGCCAGGATCGGAGATCTCAAAGGGTTCGGCAAGATCAGAACCACCTGTGATTTCGAGAACCTCGGTTCGAGTCGTTCCGGCAATGTCCAACCTCTGAGCCGGGGTTTGTATTCCAATCCCAATATTTCCTTGTGGATCCACAACCAACCGGCTCGCGGAGGCAGTTCTATCCCACAATTCCATGGTACCCACACCAGCACCGTCTGCATACCATTCATACTGATGACCGCCGGGAGCTGAGCTGCGGAGTATTAGCCTTCCGCTCCCCGCTGTTCCCTCTGACATTATCGACCCTTTCACATGCAGTGTCACATCTGGATGCGGGGTCCCAATGCCGACATTGTCGGTATCAGTCTGGAGTCTCACCACTGTGCCGTCATCTGCCCAACCACAGTCTGCGCTGCCTGCATGGTAAGCATAAGCCACACTCACGATCGGCTTCAAAGGTATCAGCACCGGATCAGATTCTATCTGGACACCTAAATACTTGACGCTTCCATCAAAGACCGAAGCAGGTATAGGATTTATACTTCCCAAAAGAACAGAGAATATCCCATCTTTCACCATCACGTGTGCTTGTGTCTCCGTCCAATCTGCAGGGGTACCTTTAGAAGTGTTCGGGTAAATGGAAAACGTCATCTGGAACGTTCCATCAACGAGACGACGTGGGGGTTTGGTCACTTTCCCCGAATAATTGATCATGAGGGGGACATCCGCAGACGAAATGGAACAAAGAAAGAATATAACTGTCCCCATTACCATAAGAACAAAGCTTTTGCGTGCCATCACGCAACTCCTTTCATTTAGAGGTTAACCTTTCAATGGACAAAACATCCCCCCTCTTTACATACTTGTTGTTGCGATAGGGGTTCAACCCCTGTCAGAGCCGAGGAGATTCCCTCTTTAAAATTTTGCGATCAATTATAGCATCATTTCCACCTCCTCCTGTATGATTATGAGTATTTTATAGGGATTCCAACGACTTTTTAATTAACTCTATTTCTTCGAGGGTTAAAGCAAGTCTCTGCCCGCCCTTCGGGCAATAAGCAAGAAAGCCCAAAAAATATTCAAGTCATAGCGAGGCTCCACAGGCCAATTTTCTTTGGAAGCAAACCTCTATATTAATGTAACAACGCATTCAAAAAAGTCAATAAAAGAATGCAACTACCGTGTGGAGACCAAATACAAATCATATAGTTTTTGAGAAAAAGATTAGGCAACACCCAGGAGGGGATATTTTTTTGGAAGACTCGAATTCTTTCCGCCAGAGGCGGATCTGCCTTTAGCAGAAAACTCTCAAGGAGGTTGTCTGTGTTTTTTGATCCTTCAGTGATAAAGATAATAAAAAGCCAGTTGAAAATCCGGTTAAACTCTTACAAGTCCTTGAAGGAAATCCAAGTCACATTCAGCCAATGAATCTTTAATCATAACTACAAAAGACTTCATGGAGCGATCAATAAAATGACACCAATGCAAAAATTAAAGTTGAAACTCAATTCACCATAAGCTATATTAAAAAGTCCCTCTTGGGTGCCCGATATGTTTCCGGTGATTACAAATGACTGATCCTTTCCTAACAGATCACTTCCACTGTTAGGTCCATGCTATCATCCGTTTTGATGCCGTGGGATGACGGAGACCCGTCTGGGATAACATCACACTGGGAGCAGAAGGAAGGGTTGTTTCTTTTTAAAATTGATCAACTTGTCTTCTCTTCCATTATGCGTTCAATTGAACGCTCATATGTATCCACCAATTCTGCCACTTGCAGATCTATTAAAGGATTTGCACCCGATGGATGGGAGATTCTCAGTTTTTCTCCTCCTACTCTGCCAATTTCAGAAAAGGGGATTTTGTGGTGTGAAGCAATCTTCTTAACAGCAGGCAAATCTTTTTCCGAGGTGGTGATGATGATCCGAGATTGTGACTCGCCAAAGAACAAAACGTCCGGTCTCATCTTTTCCTCCCCGCCTTTGGTCTTCGACCCTAAGGGCTCAGACCGAAGGGCGGGATTTCCAACAAGCCTTATATCCGCCCCGAATAGATTAGGGGAGGAGACACAGCACTCTGCCAGAGCTACTGCCAAACCGCCCTCGGAACAATCATGGGCAGATTTGATTAGACCCTTCTGGATCATCTCTAAACATGCGTCCTGAATCTTCTTTTCCTCTTCCAAATTTAGCCTGGGGGCATCTCCTTTGACCAGATTATGGATCACTTTCAGATATTCGCTTGCTCCCAATTCCTCTTTGGTGGCGCCTAAAAGGAGGATGACATCGCCTTCCTCTTTAAACCACTGGGTAGTGGTATGCTTCACATCCTGGATCAAACCCACCATTCCCACCACCGGACTGGGATAGACTATCCTTTGAGGATCTTCGTTATAGAAGCTTACGTTTCCGCCGGTGACCGGGGTATCGAAAGTGCGGCAGGCTTCGCCCATTCCAGCCACGCACTCCGCAAAGGTCCAGTAGACTTCCGGGTCATAGGGATTCCCGAAGTTCAGGCAATTGGTGATGGCTAAGGGTTTGGCTCCGGAGCAGACCAAATTCCGCGCGGCCTCAGCCACCGCAATTCTTCCACCCATGCGGGGATTCAAATAACAATAGCGACCATTGCAGTCGGTGGTGGCGGCTATGGCTTTGTTGCTCTTCCTGAATCGAATCACACATGCGTCCGACCCGGGTCCCACCACGGTCCCGGTTCTGACCGAAGTATCGTATTGTTCATACACCCACCTCTTGCTGGCAATGTTGGGAGAAGCCAGAAGCTTCAGAAGAGCAAGATTGAGATCTTCTGGAATTTCGATTTCAGAAAGATTCAGCTTACTTGTTTCTTCCAGATGTTTTGGTTTTGTTCTTTCCCTTACATATACGGGTGCCCCGCCTCCCAGTACCAGGCAATCTGCCGGAATCTCCGCTACCACCTTTCCCTTATTTTTCACTCGGAGCATCTTGTCATCGGTCACCTTTCCGATGATCTTGGAGTTCAACCCCCATTTGGTGAAAATCTCCTGAACTTTTTTCTCATATCCTTTTTTAGCTATCACCAGCATTCTCTCTTGTGATTCGGAGAGCATTATCTCATAGGGGGTCATGTTCTCTTCTCTCTGGGGAACCAGTGATACATCTATCTCCATTCCGCTTTTTCCCCTGGCGGCCGTTTCCGAGGTGGAACAGGAGATGCCGGCTCCTCCCATATCCTGAATTCCTACTATCAGATCCTCCTTGATGATTTCCAAACTTGCTTCCAAAAGTAGCTTTTCCATAAAGGGGTCGCCGATCTGGACCGAAGGTCGCCTCTCTTCCGATTTTCCTTCGCCGTTGCCGTTGCCATCTGATCCACTTTCACTATTCCTATGGACATGACATTGACCAATGGATTTCCGGTGTAAGAATCATCGAAATAAATCTCACCTCCGAGAGTGGGGACGCCAAAGCAATTGCCATAATCGCCGATGCCTCTGACCACTCCGTCGAAAAGATAGCGAACCCTGGGTGAGGAGAGGTCGCCAAAGCGCAACGGATCGAGGCAGGCGATGGGTCTGGCTCCCATGGTGAAGATATCCCGCATTATGCCCCCGACTCCGGTGGCTGCCCCCTGATAGGGTTCCACTGCACAGGGATGGTTATGGCTTTCTATTTTGAAGACCACAGCCATGCCGTCACCTATGTCCACTGCTCCCGCATTTTCCTCCCCAGCTTTAGCTAAAAGACTTTTTCCTTCCCGGGGGAAAGTCTTTAACATCGCTATTGAGTTTTTATAACTGCAGTGTTCAGACCACATCACCGAGAAGATGCCCAATTCAGTATAAGTAAGTTCTCTTCCTAAGATCTCAACTATTTTTTTATGTTCCTCCTCGGAGAGTCCGTGTTCTTTGACCAATTCGGGGGTGACTTCCGGTTCGGTAAAGAATTTTGTTTTAGTCGTCATTTTTCTGACAGGGTTGAATCCTTAGTTTCATGTTTACTCTAATTTTCAAGGAATATACGGAGGCTCCGCTCTAAAGTCAACAAAAAGAT
>Ga0111227_1135_pt1 | contig 11427 bp, 6 predicted proteins | sample DeeMarSWOR152_54_FD_80391 | JGI IMG/M metagenome (GOLD analysis project Ga0111227, IMG submission 80391) | candidate division WOR-1 bacterium DG_54_3 | reverse complement strand
TCAATGATTGAGCTCTGTTCTCCATCTAACTGGGAAACCTGTACCTTGTCCGGATTGTCCACTAATGCTTTGGCAATTAATTCAACGAGTTCTTCCACTGTAACCTCCATTTATATTTAGAGTTTTATTTTTTAAAATACTCCGATAAAGTCTTAATCAATTCACCATTTCTAAGTGCATTTCCAGTAACGATAATCTTCCCTTCAGAATCCACAAGAATAGGAGTTGGCGTTCCGTTTACTCCAAATTTCCTTGCAATTTCGTTATCAAATCCACCTTCCAGAAATGCATGATGCCATGGCATTTTCCATTCACCTTTAAGGTATTCGATAACTTCAAGAGGTGAATGATCCAAGGAAAGACAGAGAATTTCAAATCCTTTATTCTTATATTTTTCATAGGCATCATGCAAATACGGCATTTCACGTTTACTATGTCCACAACTTGTCGCCCAAAATTCAATTAAGTAAGTCTTCCCTAACATTGTTTTATCAGTATAATGCTCTCCTGGATTATCAATGGAAGTCACTGAAAATGAAGGCGCCTTTTTTCCTGGGGCGAGAATATCATATTTGAATCTGGCATCTCTAGCCCTGAATGTCCCGGGACATTCAGAAATCAATCTTTTATAATATTTTTGAATTTCAATTGAGTTTTTTTCCATTTCGGCCGAAAAAAGAAAATACGCTATTGCTTCTGCCCTAACCCTTGGATATATGTTTTCATGAGAGACTTTTTCTATATATTTTTCCAGCAGATTGTGCTCATCAGCTGGAAGAATATAATAAAACCACATAAGGAAATTTGGATTCATATCCCATACTATCGAGGCAGGAGGTATAATTTGTAATATTTCCTTTGCCTTAACTGAATCAACATTTGGTGTATTAAAGAAGTTGATCATATATGAATAACAAAGTAATGCTTTAATATCAGTGTCCTTTTCTGTATTTATTTTTTGAAAGAGTAGTTCGCCAATCTTTTCCATATCATATTTTTGTTTGTATTCATTCATCCATACATTAATGGCATTATATTTTGCACTGAGAGAACTGGAATCCATAAATTGAATAATGGCATTTTTATTTTGCTCATTTGAGTTCAACTGTACATTAAGTTTTATTATCTCTGGTTTTGATAATAGAAATGGAACTTCTGCTGAGTGATGATTTATACTAGAAAATTTAATATTTATGCAGCCGCGATGATCCGTTATAATTTCGTAAGTGCCATCATCCTTTTGGGATAATGAAATTGGTTTAATCTTATCATCTAAGCCAAATTTAATATTTGTTTTTATCATGGGATTACCATCAGAATCAACCAACTTGCCAGAAATGATTGTCACATCTTTGTTTTGCGTTGAACAGGAAACAGTAATTACAAGTAAAAATAGTGATAACATTTTATTCATTCTACCCCTCCCAAAATTTATTAAACAGATAACGTGTACATTAGAGGTTCCATGAAGAGCATCTGAGCAGCCATCATTATAACCCGCATTCCCTATTTTTATAAGCAATAAACATACAAACTTCATCTTCTTGAGGTTTTCTAACACTTATGAAACATACATGTATCATTTATTAACAGTTAATGTCCGTACGCGGACAAAAATAAATATTCCCCATATCAACTTTTTGACAGAGAATAGCCAGGATTCCATTGCTTTTTAATCCAGTTTTAACCTTCTGTTTTGCATGATAAAGCAGTTTCACATCAATTTTGGAATCAATGTGTCACCATTTCCTTTGATATTCGTTGCTTTTCTCTAAAAATCTAACAATCAGAGATACCTATCCATCTGATCGTATTGAAAAATAACTCATTGTTGTGAACAGCATCGTAATCGACTGATCCTGGATAGTATCTCAGCAAATACTTCTGAGAGCATACTTGCCTTCTTTTATCCACTGCTCTGCAATGCCACGCCCATTGTAGAATCGAACAACACCCTCTGCCTTGGCGCTCATGTTGGTTACAACAAAACCTACTCTTGGGAATAACTCTCCAATGTGCCACTCAATCTTCGCCACCACACGACGCCTCTTATGCCAGGAAACCGCCCGGTACTTGAAATCATGAAACCGCACAACCGGTCTTCTCGAAGGACGACCAACAGGACGGGTCAGAAGATGTTTAATATCATCATACAAGAGAACATTCGCCGGAAGACGGATAGCATACAAGAGACCTTTTTCTTCAAGGTATTCATAAATCTCAGGTTTCGCAAATGCAGCATCACCACGAAAGTACTTCCTTCTTTTATTGTTTTCATACCGTCGAACGATCGGTTCCAGCAGCTCTTTCCAGCGGTCAGCACTGTGGACATTGCCTGGACGAAGCATCGCCCCCTCACAGTCGCCATACTGGTTGAAGCAAAACAGAGGATGATAGCAATTGCATCTGAAATGGCCGTTATAGGCAGAACCTTCCTGCTCTCCATGTACAGGGCTCTCTGAACTGTCCATATCCAAAATAATTCGATTATGAGGTGATTTCTCAATCGCTTTGGTAATCCATCTTCCGTTAATTTCAGACAAACCTTCAAGGTTTTTCTTCTGAAGAAGAATCTCTGTCTCGAATCGACCTACCGTGTTAACGCTCGCGGCATTCTTCCTCTTTCCCGTCACTGCTCTCATGATAGGATCTACTGATAAGCGCTGTGCATCATTGACATCCTCGTATCCTGCCAGCCGAGTGTATACAGATTGGCGCAGCAGGTTGGTCATATCATGCTGAATATTGCGACCGGTTCGTTTATCGCTCATAACAGTAGAGGTCGACTTGAATAATCCCAATGCCTCATCAAGCTCCCGGTAAGCAAGAAGGCCACTATCAGATTTCAATCTTGTACCCTGAAATTCAAGCTTTATTTTTCCGTTAAAACGAATGTTTAATCTTTCACCTTTTGTGTGCTTTATTTTTTGTGCCATTATCACCCGCTATCTTGTTATATAATAACAATTTAGAGTGAACTTGTGAAGTGATTCTTATGTTTAATATGGGGAATACGGGTTTAATATATTGACTTTGTCCCAAAGTTACGGGGTTAAGATAGAATCACCATAAGGAGCAGGGTAATGTCTGCGCTATAGTTCAGATTTTTCACGCCATTCGCTCACCGCCCTTCTCGGCACCTGCGTAACTCGCTGCGCTCAAACATACTCGGTGCCAGGCTTCGCCGGATTCCCTCGAAGAACAACAGCGTTCTAGAGAAACGCTGTTTGGGGGATCCAATTCCCGCTTTTTCCCTTTATTTTCTTAAAGGTTTTCCTGCAAGAGTTCCCGTGAATTCCCCTTGTCTGATAACAATCTTGCCGTTGACTAACACATAGTCAACGCCTAAGCTGTATCGATGGGGATCGGCAAATGTTGCTCTATCCTGAATTCTTGCCGGGTCGAAGATCAATATATCGGCAACATAGCTCTCTTTCAGCAAGCCTCTATCCTTGAATCCTAGCATTTCTGCAGGCAATCCAGTGGCTGATCTCACAGCCTGTTCCATGCTCAATACGTTTTTATCCAGAACATAGTATCGTATTTTCCTGGGAAAGGTACCCGTAATTGCGTGGATGTGGCTTGCCTCTGTCCAAGACTACAACTGAACCATCAGAACCAGTCATTACATAAGGCTTTCCCATAAAATATTCCACATCAGCATCCGACATATTGAAAGAGATTATGCCGGGTCCTCCCGTTAACACTAGCTCGATGGCTGTATCCACTTCCGATTTGTTCATGATTGCACTTATATCTTTGAGGTTCTTCCCTTCCCATTCAGGTTTTTTTGGAAAGGAAGAAATAACCAGCGTCTCTGCACCTCCTCTTCGCTCAATATTTTCCTCCACTTCTTTTTTGATCTTTGGAAGCAGTTCTGCATCTCTCAACCGGTGACGCATTCTCCCGTCCGCTTGGACCCACCGCGGGACTACGGCAGCCGAGAGAGCTGTGCTGGAAGCATTATAAGGATATTGATCTGCATAAACAGTGACACCTCTTTTCTGTGCGGCTTCGATAATCTGGCAAACCTCTTCTGCCTGACCCCATACTGACTTTCCCAGTGCTTTTATATGGGAAATTTGTACGGGGACTCCAGATTTTTCACCGATTTCTATAGCTTCTGAAATGGCTGCTTTGAGCCCTATAGTATAATCGCTTTCATCGCGGACATGTGAAGCATAGAATCCTCCATATTTGTTGACAACTTTACCCAGCTCGATTATTTCTTCTGTTTTTGCATAACTTCCCGGTGCATAAAACAATCCAGTTGAGAGACCAGCTGCGCCTTCTTGCATAGCTTTTTCAACAAGTGATTTCATCCTCTGTATCTCGTCTTCAGTTGGCTCTCTGTCAGCGTCTTTCATAACAGACCGACGGACTGTGCCATGACCAACAAGGTGAACGATGTTCGTCCCGATACCCTGTTCTTCCAGTTTGCTAAAAAACTCTGCCACTTCATATGTACCGCTACCACAATTGCCAGTTACCATTGTTGTTACACCCTGGGTGAGGTAATTCAGAGCCTCTTTCCGCCGTCTGTCACGGATGTTGTCGCTGTGAGTGTGCATATCGATGAATCCTGGCACAACATACTTACCTTGGGCTCCGATTACCATTTGAGCTTCTGATGCGTTAAGCGAGCCAATTGTCATAATAATATCTTTTCGAATGCCAATGTCAGCTTGATAGCTTTTAGAGCCTGTTCCATCAACGATTGTTCCTCCGACGATTGCAATGTCGTAAGGCTCAGAACAACTTGTGAAAAATAGACCGCCTAATAAACAAAAAAGCAGGAATGAAATAATATTTTTACGCATGGGTTCCTCTCTTCATTATTTTTTCTGGATGTCAAGCTTGTCGTGCCAGTAACGCAGCTTTCCAACTCCAGCTTTATCCGGACTTGCATCAAAAGCCAGCCCAAAGACTGAAGGCTTGGTCTCTACAAGAACCTTATCCTGGAAGATGGCTTTTGTCAGGTTGACAATCGTGTAGTTCAAGTTTGATCCGTTTATTGAAGCAAAGAGAAAATCTCCGTTTGTCTCAAAATCGCCATATTGGATTTTCCCTGATTCGTAGGTGTACCTGGGACGGCGCCAGTCACGGCACATATCCATACGCAAGTCATTTTTAACAGCCACGGCAAGTTTTTTATCTTCCATCTCTATTTGAACTCCCAGTCCAGCTCTTAGAGGCTTGATCGGAAGAAGTGCAATGCGTTCTGCCCACTCCTGCGGGGACTCATCAGCCGAATGGGGGATAAGCACAGTCGCAAAAGCCACAGTTTCCCCTAATTCAAAATGCTGCGCAGTAGTCTGGTGAATAAGAAACTCATCTTGATAATGGCGCTTTTCGGGTTCAATGCCTTCAATGCGGTAATGGGTTGAGGGGAAAACAATGAGCAAGCGCCTTTCCGTTGGCAATCCAAAATTTTGGATTTTATCGTAGACCGTATCATACCAGTGTTTTCCGTGTACTATAATTTTGCTAGTATGCCACAGGTTCGAGAGCGTAAAGTACTCTTCTTTTCTGGATTTAAAAATATCGAAAATAACAAAAATCTCAGGTTTTTTAATATACGTTATCACACGGTCCCACTCATACCCCATCTTGTCATCGATAAGCCGCGTTCGGCTGTAATCGAAATCATGAAGCGCCAGGAAATCCACTTTCTGGGTGCGGACTATTCGGTAGGAGCCAGCATTGTGAAGGAAATCCAGGATGCCTTGTCCTTCGACTGCATCACGAATGCTGTAGCGGTAATCACCCTGTTTCTGTCCCATCCATATTTTCTCGGGCCGCACACACAGACGGTTATGGAAATAATCCTGTCTGTAGGCGCCGAAAGGACCGCTGGGCATATAATCGCGGTAACCGCCGTCATGAAGAAGCACTGAACCACCTGACATAAGCAGGACGATGCTGTTTTCGTCTGCGTGTCCGTGGGTCATTTTTTCTTCCTCGACAGGAATGGTATCCCTTAAGTAATCGCGGAAATTTAAACCTCCATCTCCCTCATCCCTGTAGTTGAGCAGCATGTAGGTAGAACTGTCATCCCAGCCATTCCGGAAAACGATCTTTTTGCCCTGAACATCTTCCATGACTTCTTTGGACAAGGTCTTTGGCGGATAGGCGGGAATCCCATCAACGCCCCAGCGATAACAGTCCAGGAGAATATATCCTAAACCCACACTGGTGGCAGGTTCATCAAAATCAATGAATTTTCGTGCGATTGCTGACGCAGCCCATTTCATATGGGGATTCTTGTATTGTTTGGCTGCGGCTTCAAAGAAGACAAGAAATCGGTTCCAGTTCGAGAGCCAATTGGCGTCCCCGAAGTCCGGTACCATGCCCGCAGGGCTCATCAAATGAAGGAAATAATGGGCATAGTAATACATCTCAGGAGTTTTAAATAGATCTTCCATCTTTCCCATGGCATCGGCATATCCACAAAGGGCATAGAGCCAAACGCCATGGTAAATTGTAGCGTCTTCAATCTGCCAGTTCCCCCAGTTATCATCCCCGAGAGCTTTTCGCTGCATTTCCCATTTTTTTGACTCCGGATGCTGAGGGAGGGTGCGTACAGCCCATGCCAATGATTCTGCCCGAAGCGCGGTACGGTTCATCGGACCCCACTCCTGGGTTCTTAAAAGATATTCCATGCTTTCGGCAATAGTCTTTTCTGTTTTCTGCTTTTCAGCCGGACTGAATACTTTCAAGCGGTTGAGAGTATCAAAGGCACGGATATAGCGCATAACAGTAAAAAAATCAGGAAGGACAGGGACACCATCCGCATAATCCGGGCGTTTTTTTCTAGCCCATTCTGGATACATCGAGCGGAAATCTCCATAGCTGAGTATAACTCTTTTGGATCGCTTCGCATATTCTGGCTCCTTCTCTTTCTCAAAGAGATAGGCATAGATGACTGCCATCTCCAGAAGTCCTCCGGGGGAGCGATAGCCGAAAACATTTTCAGGATCGAATCGTTTTTTCCACTTATCTATCAATTCATCATAATTCTTCCAGGTCCAGTCAGCGGCTGAGCGGGCGTATTTTAAGTATTTAGCACGGGGGACTGGATCGACGGCAAATGCCTGGTTTGATAGACAAAATAAAAAGACTCCTAAAAAAGCAAAATGGATAGATGTTTTTAGCTTTTTTTTTCTAACCACGAATTTCCCTCCAATTTCTCCTTATTATATGATATTGATTCATCAAACCTGCATTGTCATTTATTAAGCAAAAATTTTCCAAACACATTATATGAAAAATGTAAGTTTTTTCCATTGAGTAAATTAACTCCTCCTTACTCCTTTCCCTGCAGGGGCAGGACTATAATAGGAAAAAGAATGATACCTTGCAACATACTTGATTTTTTCTCTTTGCTGCAATAAGTTAAACCTAAATACAAATTCATTTCAAAAGGAGATTATTGCTATGATACGTCGAAACAAGATTTTCTTATTAGTCACCCTATTGGTTTTTCTGGTCACCCCTCAGTGGGCCCAGGATGATTGCTCCAGTTTTTTAGTAACCAAAGGAGCCTCAAAGGACGGTTCCGTAATGATTACCTATACCTGTGATGGAGAATTTCTTCCCCACCTTGAGTATATTCCTGCCCAGGACCATAAGCCTGATGAGTATATCGAAATCAAAGGACGCGATGGCAAACTCAGGGGAAAAATCAAGCAGGTACCGCATAGCTATGCCGTCGTCGGTTTAATGAACGAGCACCAGCTGGCCATTGGTGAAACCACGTTTGGGGGACGCAGGGAACTGAGGAATCCGGATGGTCTGCTCCATTATTTTATGTTGATGAATCTCGCCTTGCAGCGGGCTAAGACCGCGAAAGAAGCCATTAAGGTCATGGCCGCTCTGGTGGAAGAATACGGGTATGCCAGCAGCGGTGAGTCCTTCTCTATCGCGGATACTGAAGAAGCTTGGATCATGGAAATGATTGGACCTGGTCCTGGCGGCAAGGGTGCGCACTGGGTGGCGCTGCGGATTCCAGATGGGTACATATGTGCCCATGCCAACATGAGCCGCATTGGGGAATTTCCTCTAAATGATCCCCAGAATTGCCTGTATTCAGACCAAGTCATCACTTTTGCAGAACAAAAAGGGTATTATGATAGGAACTCCGGCAAGTCATTCAGTTTTCGTTATGCTTATGATCCGCCCAGGCCGCCGTCCCTGCGGACATGTGCAGCTCGGGTTTGGAGCATGTTTCGCCGCAGCGCCCCTTCGTTGAATTTATCTCCCGACTTCCAGCGCGGCGTGGAAGGTGCCAAGCCTTATCCCCTCTGGATCAAGCCTGATAAGAAGCTTTCACTGCATGATGTGATGAATATCATGCGCGATCACTATGAAGGAACGCCCTTTGATATGACAAAAGGCATAGATGCGGGTCCCTTTGGCAGTCCTCTCCGTTGCAGGGGGCTCACCTGGAAAGTGGATGAAATCGAATACAGCTGGGAACGTCCTATTTCCACTCAGCAAACAGCATTCTCCTTTATCTCGCAATCTAGGGGCTGGCTGCCTGATCCCATCGGAGGTGTTTATTGGTACGGATGGGACGATACTTACACGACATGCTATGTGCCGCTGTACTGTTGCATTAACGATATCCCGAAGTCTTTTGCTCAAGGTGACCTGCAAAGATTTTCATGGGATTCTGCTTGGTGGGTGTTCAATTTTGTGGCGAATTACGCCTATTTGAAATATTCTTACATGGTCAAGGATATTCAAAAGGTCCAATCCGCACTGGAAAATCAGTTTATTTCCCTTCAGCCCGTGATAGATAAAACGGCACTGGATTTGCATGAAAAAAATCAGGAGCTTTTAGTTCAGTTTTTGACGAACTATTCGGTTTCCCAGGGAGATATGGTGGTGAAACGGTGGATTGAACTCGGTGAATTTCTGATCACCAAATACAATGATGGATATGTCAAGGATGACAGAGGCCGTGCTCGCGGCATGGGTTATCCCTCCGAGTGGCTGAGAACTGTACTGGAATCGAAGCCGATGCAGTTCAAGCTCCCGGAATGGAAGGATGAACGCAAGGAGTAGCCATGAAAGCACGTTTTTGTATCATTTTCCTCACTATACTTGGTTTGACTTGCCCGGTGACTTCTGACCAGGCGAGGTCCCTTTATGGAACCATCCTCTATGAAGGCACAGATCAAGGTCCAATTAAAGTTCTATTGTACAGGCTCCATGAATCTTCTGAGGGAAAAGTCCGGAGGTTATCCAAGCGGGATGTTTACGGAGCCGAAGATCCTTATAAAATTCTCACCCTTGATAAACCCGGCTCTTATTACTTTTCAAACCTTCCAGCCAAAAATTATTCTGTAGTGGCCTTCATGGATGTGGACAAAGATGGCCGTCTGGATTTCAATCCTCCAGAACCGCTCGGATGGTATGCTTCCCAGCCGGGAGGAAGATACTCCTTGATAGATCTTACAGAATCAGATCAAAGAAATGTCGACTGCCTTCTCCGCACTCCCGCGCCTTTTCCCGGAAAGGATAAACGGATTGAGCATGGGGCTCTCCGATGGATCCACGGTCTTCCCGTGCTTCAGCTCTGGGGGACAGCCAACGAGCGCGGATACGCACACGGATATTTGGTCGGAAAGCAGATCATTGATTTTTTCGAATTCTACATCGTAGAGGACAGCTGGAATTCCGCCAAACGTTATGAGGAAATCTTTGTTCCTTTCTTGGAAAACTATCTGAATTGTCCCCCTGAATTCCTCCTCGAATGCGATGCGGTGATAAAAGGGATGAAAGATTCGGGAATCGATATGAGAGTCAAATCATTGGAGCGGGAGTTCAACCGGACAGACCTTTTGGCCGTTAATGCTTATATCGAAAGACGGGCTGCCTTTCCGAGTCGTTCGCCCTCCTCTTGTACCCAATTTGCCTTTTGGGGAGCCCTAACCCAAGACAGCCCACAGAAAGGAGGGTTGATCGCAGCCCGAAACATGGACGGGGAATGCGATGTTCGCAAGGTCACAGTCAGCCATTTTCTCCTCTTTGCTGTGGATCCGGCTGAGCCAGGGTATAAGCGCTGGTTTTCTGCAATGTGGCCTGGATTTGTAGGTACAATTTCAGGGATCAATGAGGAAGGATTTTACAGCATGGAAAATGCTGGAGGTACAGGACCAGGACCTGTGGTGGGAAATATTGTCCCCTGTTCTTGGGTCCAGAGAAACATATTGGAAAAAGAAGGAAGTGAAGCCACTCCTGAGAAGATCCTCAACAGGATAGAGCAATTCAAATGTGAAGGAGGGGGTATTACTGCACCCGGCTCTATCATTCTTTGGGCCGTTCCCTTCCACAATCAAGAGGCTCCTGCCTTTGTTTATGAAGGAGACCGATTCGGAGGAGCTATGCGAACTCCAGCAAAAGTCATGCCTGTCCATCCCCACAACATCATGGCTTCTAACCATCATAAGGTCTATGGGTATAATCCTGATCAACCTGGACTTTCCTTCGGAAAACCGGTCTCTTTCTCCTCCCGCTGGCGTTATGAGGTAGGTATGAACGAACTAGAAGCATGGTCAAGGGCAGGGAAGGCTTTAGGACTTACAGAAGCTAAACGATTATTGCAGATTGTCTCCCATGGAAGTACTGAATATTCGGTAATTTTCTTGGCCAACCAGATGAAAATTCTGGTTGCTGTGGACGACCTGAAAACAGATATGTGGGACGCCCCCTATTTATCCTGGAGGGAATACCAATTCGAGGAGCTTTTTGCCCGCTGACTGGCCAGGGAAAGTTCGCAAAGGTAATCTGGGTACTCATTAGTGGAATTTGGCCCAAAGCAAAGTGATCAAATTTAAAAAGTCCTTCTTTCCATCCTATCACGTCACTTTGGGAATAATATCGGGAGGGTATAATTATGAAGAGATATATGGGTCTTATCATTGTTCTAACTTGTTTTTTTTCTATGATATTCGGAGGCGGACCTCAGTTTGTTCGCTCTCCATGGGTCAATCTGAATGGCATATGGAGCTATACTTTTGATTTCGGAAAATCTGGGAAACAGCGAGGATTTGCAAACAGTCAAGGATTTGATAACAAAATCAATGTCCCCTTTTGCCCGGAGAGTTCTCTATCCGGAGTTAACTTCAAAGACTTCATTCCTGCTATGTGGTACCATCGGAGCCTTACAATCCCCTCAGACTGGAAAGGGAAGAAGATATTTCTTCATTTTGGAGCTGTGGATTATGAGACAGAGGTCTTCATCGATGGGAAAGCCGTAGGTAAGCATTGCGGAGGCACGGTTTCGTTTTCATTTGATATTACCCCTTTTATCTCCGTGGGTAAGGCGCACAATCTGGTTGTTTATGTTCTCGACGATATACATTCTGGTCTCCAGGCATCTGGGAAGCAATGTCCTGACTTTAAATCAAGGGGATGCCA
>Ga0111227_1137_pt1 | contig 11521 bp, 12 predicted proteins | sample DeeMarSWOR152_54_FD_80391 | JGI IMG/M metagenome (GOLD analysis project Ga0111227, IMG submission 80391) | candidate division WOR-1 bacterium DG_54_3 | reverse complement strand
AGATCCATCTGGAAAGGCATTTACCAATCCCACCGGAAATCCGGGAATGGCTTCCGGCGGGGTAGGGGATGTTCTGACCGGTATGATCGCGGGATTTATTGCACAGCGAATCGATCCTTGGGAGGCCTCCCTTCTGGCCGTCTATTTGCACGGCTTGGCCGGGGATCTGGCTGCCAGGGAAAAGGGAGAATATGGAATGATCGCTACGGACCTGGTGGAGAAAATACCACATGCCATACAAAGAATTTACTGAAGATATTGGACATAAGATCCTAGAGATTTTGGAAGGGCTCGGAAGGGTAACCGAACTGGGATTAGAGACCCTAAAGGACATCTTTCGGGGTAAAGTCAACACGAAACTCACCCTGGAACAGATGGTAAAGATCGGGACAGAATCGCTTCCCCTGGCGCTGGTAACCGCAGGTTTTGTGGGGATGGTTTTTGCCCTTCAGATTGCAAGTAAATTCGTGGAATTTGGAGCCGGGAAGTACGTGGGGGGAGTGATGAGCATTGGCATTGCCCGCGAGATTGGCCCGGCCATCGCCGGAATCGCGGTGGCAGCCAGGGTGGCGGCGGCCATCACCGCTGAACTGGGAACCATGCAGGTCAAGGAGCAAATCGATGCTTTGAGTTCTCTGGGTGTAAGTCCCGTAAGGTACCTGGTCATTCCAAGATTTATCGCAGCTGCTCTTATGCTCCCGCTTCTTACCGTGCTCGCCAATCTGCTTGCTTTTGCGGGTGGATATTTGGTGGCAACCTATTTTAGCAAGATCAATCCGGTACAGTACCTGGAAACCGCCCAACAATTTGTAAAGCTTTGGGACGTTTATGGAGGAATATTAAAAACCGTTTTTTTCGGCATGGTTATTTCAATTATTGCCTGTTACAAGGGCCTTACCACCAAAGGAGGGGCCAAGGGGGTGGGCGAAGCCACCACCTCTTCCGTGGTTACTTCGCTCATAACCTTGTTCATTACGAACTATTTCCTGTCGACATTGTTCTTTAAATGATAAAGCTGAAAACCCTGACTAAATATTTTGGGAAATTAAAGGTGTTGGAAGGCATCACCTTTGATATCCGGGATGGCGAATCGCTGGCAATTATCGGGCCCTCGGGATGCGGCAAAAGCACCCTGCTGAAGCTCTTGATCCGGCTGGAAGAGCCCACTTCCGGAACGGTAATTATGAATGGGACAGACATCCGCCGGCTTTCCGAGGATGGTCTGATCAATCTGCGCAAAAAAGTAGGGATGGTCTTTCAGAGCTCCGCCCTTTTTGATTCTCTGAACGTATTTGAAAACGTGGCCTTTGCTCTGCGGGAGCACACCCGGCTTTCCGAGCGAGAGATCTCTAAAATTGTTGATGAAAAGTTAAAATTGGTGGATTTAGAAGGCGCGCAGAATCTTATGCCGGAGGAGCTATCTGGTGGAATGCAAAAAAGGGTGAGCGTTGCGCGGGCCCTGGCTTTTGATCCGCAGATCATTCTGTATGATGAGCCGACCACGGGGCTGGACCCGATTACCTCTGTCACGATTGAGAATTTAATGATAAAATTAAGCCAGAAATTAAGGGTCACATCTGTTATCGTGACCCATGTCTTGCAAACCGTGTATCGGGTGGCCAATCGGATTGTGATGTTGCATGATGGCAAATTTATTGAAACCGGTTCGCCCGAAGAGACCAGGAAGACTACCGATCCCATTGTCAGGAAATTCATAACAGGAGGTCTGTAAAATGGCACTCACGACTCCAGCCAAGGTAGGAATCTTGACCCTTGCGGCGTTAATTGCCTTAGGGGTAATCATTGTTTGGAAAACCGAGATTTTTATGGTAAGGAGAGGCTATGAGCTGGTTGGTTCTTTCGAAAGCATCGAGGGTTTAACCATCGGTTCGGAAGTGCGGTATCGGGGTCTTAAGGTTGGAATGGTCCGAAGCATTGATCCGGGTCCGCAGGACATTAAGGTTTATGCGATCATTGAGAGAAACATTAAATTCCCGGAGGATTCTTCTTTAAGAGTGTCCTATGATGGTATCGTTGGATTGAAATTCCTGGAAATCCGCCCCGGGACCTCAGAAGTGCTTTATGCTCCTCCCCAGGTGCTCTACGGCATCAAAACTGCGGGAATCGTGGATTTTGTGGATATCGGGTCACAGAATCTGGAGGAAACCAAGAAAATTATGGAGAACATACGGATCATCGTGGAAAACCCGGAGCTGCAGGAATCGATTCTGCGCACGGTGGTTACCATAGACAAAGTGTCTGCCAACCTTGAAAAATTAACTGCTGAAATTCGCCAGACCAATCAGGGAATAAGAGATGTGGTGGCCGATCCCAAATTTCAAGAAAACGTGAAGGGAACCATCAGCGAGACCAAAAAGACCCTGACCACCGCCAATAACTTTTTTGAATCAGTCGGGAAAATAAACCTGCGGACCACGGCCGGGGTCGATATCGGGTCCAAATTCAATTCGGTAAGAGGGAACGTGGATGTGGTTCAGGCAGAAAGCAGCTATATTAGCTTTGGAATGGGGGAGGGGCCCGCCCGGCAGCTAAGTTTATTGGATGTCCTTTTTGTGGGCAAATTAACGGATAAGGTAGGGTACAGATTGGGAGTCATCAGCCGGCAACTTGGTGGCGGGCTTGCCCTTTATCCCACCGAGAGGATGACGATAAGAGGAGATGTCTATGATATTAATAATCCCCGCCCAAATTTGCCTAAAGTCCGGTTTGGGTTTGAGCATCAGTTGATGGAATACATGGATCTGGTCCTAAAATCGGACGATACTTTCAACCACGAAACTCGAAATGTGTCGTTTGGTATTATGGTCAAGCCTTCCGGAGAGAGGATCTACTGAGCCTTCTTTTATAAATATAGGACATGTTTAGAAAAGTTTATGTTGATAAGATAAAGAGTCTTACCGGTATAAATGAGATAAAGATATATAGTAAGCACAAGAGAAATAACTGTTTTTACATCAAATTGGCCCCAAATCAAACCGTAAAGCTGTTCCCTATATTTTATGATAGTGTTTCGGAAGATATGTATCTAGCAAGAAAGTATATTAAGCTTAAGAAAAGCTATGAGATGCTAAAAGGAGCAAATCCCTAAATGGGCAGAGAAAAGAAGATCATCCCTAAAGATGAGCTTCAAAAGGATTATTGGGACAATTATCTCTCAATCCGTAAAATAGCTTTAAAATATAAAGTAGCTAAGGATACCATAAATAAGCTACTAGCATCTTATGAGATTCCAGTAAGAAATCCTTCTTTATCCCCAGTAAAAAGCAATCGTAAGGCCAAATAAGCTAAAAGAGGGCCGCTAAAATAACCTTAAAATCCTTGAAATAATAAATGGACGCTACGGCGCATAATATATCTTATGTCAAGTTAGCTAGGGGTGACGATTAGGGAATTTTAAGCATTTTAACGCGCAATATTTCATCACCGTGGACTTGTCCACATTCAATATATACAGATAGTTTGTTAGCGCTTTTCCCTATTATACTAGCGCTTCCTACTATAATATATGTCATTATGCGATAAATTAAGGTTAATAAGGCACGAAGAACACTGGTCTCAGCTTGAGGCCGCCCTAGAATGTGGCATTTCAGAGGCCTCTTGGAGAGCTATGGAGACTGGCCATGCTAAGAACCCTCGCCTATCAACAATGGTCAAAATTGCTTCTAGGTGCAGAAAGTCGCTTGATTGGCTAGTTGACTATCATCCAGATTGGCGTAGAATATTTAGGCAAACTTAATATAAGGAGGTGTTTCAAGTGTCAAGTTTTATAATAAGCAAAAAAAGTCGGCCAGATGATGAGTGTTGGCTCTGCGGAAAAAAAGAAGGTGTTTCGATTTGCGATATAATTTATTATGACGATGATGTAGTTGTGTCAAGAGAAAAGGCACTTTGTCCCGAGTGTGCTAAAAAGATAAAGAGTGGTAAGATAAAAGGGATTTATACCAGAGATAGAATTTTTGGGAAAAAAGAGGAAAACCCAAAATAATGTCGCATAAATAATGCGGAAGAATATGCCAAAAATTATATGAGCCCGGGTTTGTTCACAGAGGTTAATCTGAGAGAATAGATTCTTGATTCTTATTTATTCTTCACTCAAGTTTTTTAATAGATCTTTAACTACACGGCGGAATACTTCTAAATTACTTAGCTTTGTATTAAGAGTTGCAAACGCTTTCCCATCTCCCACATACTTCACCCTGCCATCCACTTTGAGCGAGCATTTTACTACATATGCAGCTATCATATAATCTCTGTCTACTCTCCTCTCTAAATTAGTTATAATCAAGTTTATTTTACGCGCATTTGGGAAAGATTTCCTTAATAGATCATTGATGAAATTATCGTTTATACGCTTCCTATTTGCAGTAACCGTTATCTTCGAAGGGCGCTTTGGGGCTTTGAATAAAATAGATTTTTGGGCTGCTTCGATTTGAGCACAAGTTTCTTCATCTACAGGTTTTCCACCAATAGTTAACTCTTTACACTCTATTTTATTTTTTTTATTACCTTTTGAATCATCCCATTTAAGGTTAGGAAGTTTTAATGCTTTTTTAATATTAGAAAATTCAGCTTTTGATACCATTTTAATGTCTCCTTTTTATTTTATTTCACTTTCATTATATATATCGGGACAGTTAGCATAAATCTTGGAGGTTTTCTTAAGGTAGACTTGCTTCCAGGCGTATTTCTTTACCTTTCTCAGGTCTAATTCCCTGCCATTTACTACCTTATAATCTTTATTGCGCACTTCCACAGCGTATTGTGCTTCCCTAGATTCCGCCATAAATGAATAGGAATTACCGCTGGAAGTGCTCTTATAGGGCTTTATTTCTTGGCCGCTGGATAGATTGATAAGCGAGATGCCGGCATCCGGTACATATCTCTCGGCCCCGGCATCCGTGATCTCAATCGCGGAAATATCCACCACATACAGCCGGCTTTGGTTTCCATCCACCGAAACCGGATTAAAAACCGCCATTAATGAGCATATTAATAGTATGGGAATCATCTTTTCCATGATAGGTTCCTCTGCATGTATTATCGGGGTAAAAGCGGCTAAACTTGCGTATTTTCGCAAAAATCAGGCCTAAATAAACGCGATTATAGCGACATTAGGATAAATAGACGCATGATCCTGCCTTAACGCTTGAGTTTTTATATGAGGAAAAAAGGATATTACCCGAATAACCAATTAACCGCGTCTTCGATCGCGTCGGTCGTAGCATCCCAGGCATCTTCAAATGCATTTGCTGTAGTACCCAATATATCTTCAACTATGTTCTGAAATCTCGCTGCAATATCGCTCATATCAGTAAAAATGTCGATCAAAGGTCCGCGGGCTTCATAATATGCTTCATACATAGTATGTACTATATCCAATGTATTCCTGAAGCTATTTGAGATCCTATCTCCCCCTAAAATATTCTCAAGCTGAGCTGCCTTGTAACTATTCTTCGGGGCCATGGCCATGCAAAAACGATGTCCTCCTGGAATGATATTGTGATCACAGTTGGTAAATAATTCCTCTTCAGTCCATCTTAGAGGAACGGGAGAATTTGAATCATGCATAATATAAATGGGATTACCATTTTCATCAAATTCTCTGCCAACTAAAACATTCCAGTGTCCACGGCTAAAATTATACGGAATATCTTCGAGTGTAAAAACCTCGTCCCCCCTTGGTCCGCCATTAATTCCAAGCATAATGACCGGGATTCCTGCTCTAAGGCAGCTGACTAAATTCTCTATACTCCAATTATTTACCATACATACATCCATTTTGTCTCCAGTCATCTCCTTCAAATACAAGGGATCAAGGCCAATGTCCAAGGGTGGATCAACAAGCTTTACAATATTTTCACCGTAGTAACTCATAACCGTCTCCAATGCAGCAAGACCACAGCCATTGGTAATTTGGGGATAAGTAATGGGCACATCTTCAATTATTATATTTCTGGGATATATCTTGGGACCATCAGTTTGTTCCGTCTGAGAAGTCTCTGATGTATTTCCCGGTCGTATGACACGATCGCTTGAGGTGGTTTCCGATATATTATCATTATAATTGCCATCACCATTTATCGGCGTTATAACAGGGTCTCTCTCGGAAATCTGGAGAAGTTGAGAAGTTTGCAATTCATTTATTTGTGGCTCATATATTTGCGGTTCACTTATCGGCGTCATGACAAATCTGCTCTCTGGAGTTTCCGACTTAATTATCGGATTGGTAACGAATTCTCTCGAAGTTTCCGGTATATATACCGGCCGTATAACAGGTTCGCTCTTGGGAGCTTCTGATGTAACTTTTGGATCAGTAATAAGTTTGCTCGGTGTTTCCGTTGCATTTATCGGCTCTAGCATTGGTTTATTCTTTGTAGTTTGTAATTCTTTTCGAAGAGAAATTCTGCCTATTTTATGAGCATCGATGGGCTTTTGCTGTGCCACCTTCTTAAAGGAATTTAGAAATGAAAATCTGGGAGTGTCTTTGGGACTGATCTTTTTTTGAGATGGTTTGCCTGGAATCTGTGTGGGAGATATAAGTTTTAAAAAACTGAATCCGCTAAATTCGCTCATGGTAGCTCCTCCTTTGGTTGATTGGGAGTCTCTCCCGCCTTTGGCGGGATCCCGCAAAACATTATTATAAAATAATAAGGAAGCGGGACATATATATTATCGGATTAAGAAGTAAAAAACTTGCGTCTTTTGCGGAAATTTCGGCCAGAATTTCGTTGCTTTTATGCGGTAAAAGTCAGGCTAAATCCAATCTTTTAAAAATGGTCTCAATATTCCTTAAATAATAGTCAATATCAAAGGCCTGGTTGATCTCTTTGTCGGAAAGCTGTTTTTTAACTTCTTTATCAGCCAAAATCAGTTCTTTTAAATGCTTTCCAGAAGATCTGGCCTTCATGGCCCCTGCCTGAACGATTTGGTAGGCCTTTTCTCGGGACAGCCCCTTGTCAATTAAAGCTAAAAGCACTCTTTGCGAAAAAATCAGGCCCTGTGACTTTTCAATATTCTGCTTCATCTTTTCTGGATAAACCACTAAATTATCGACAATATATGACATCTTTTCAAGCATATAATCAACTAAAATGGTGCTGTCAGGCAAAACAATCCGTTCGGTTGAGGAATGACTGATATCCCGTTCATGCCAGAGGGCAACATTCTCCAGGGCGACGATAGAGTTTGCCCGGACGACCCTGGCCAGACCGCAGATCCTTTCACAGGTGATCGGATTTTTCTTGTGGGGCATGGCGGAAGAGCCCTTTTGCCCCTTTTTAAAAGGCTCCTCAACCTCCCCTATTTCGGTTTTCTGAAGCCCCCTGATTTCCAGGGCTATTTTCTCCAGGGTCGCAGCCACAATCGCCAAGGTCGTCATGAATTCGGCGTGGCGATCCCGTTGCAGAACCTGGGTGGAAATCGGAGAGGAAACCAGGCCGAGTTTCTTGCAGGCGAACTCTTCCACCCTGGGATTCAGGTTTGAATAGGTCCCCACCGCCCCGGAAAATTTACCAACGTTGATGGCTGCCCGAGCCCCGAGCATCCGCTCCCGATTTCTTTCCATCTCCTTCATCCACAGGGCGAATTTCAATCCAAAGGTCATGGGCTCGGCATGCACTCCATGGGAACGTCCCATCATCACGATATCCATGTATTTCCGGGCCATTTTTTTCAGGATCTTGAGAAAATCGTCAATATCTTTAATGATCACATCCGCTGCGTCCCTCATGATCAGGGAAAGAGAAGTATCTACCACATCCGAAGAAGTCAGGCCCATATGGACAAAGCGGCTGTCCGGGCCGACATTTTCGGCCAGATTGGTCAGGAAAGCGATCACGTCATGATCCACGGTCTTTTCGATCTCGCTGATCCTCTTGATGGAGAAGTTTGCCTTGCTCTTTATTTTCTTGAGCGAGGCCTGGGGTATCTTGCCCAGCCTGGCCCAGGCTTCACAAGCCGCGATCTCTACTTCCAGCCAGGTGTTAAACTTGTGCTCCTCCGACCAGATTTCTCGCATTTTTGGCAAAGTATATCGATCTATCACCTTAATAGCCCCCTTTTAATTAACAATTTTCAATTAACAATTAACAACGTGGTGTGCCTCGACTTCGCTCGGCACTTATTATAATAATTAATACATTGTTGTTAATTGAGTCATTGTTAATTGATCATTTAATAGCCATACTTTCGATCTCGTCCAGAAGCGCATAGACCATTTCCGCTTCAGGAACTTTTCTTACCACTTCTCCCTCTCGGAAAATCAGCCCTACCCCGCGCCCTCCGGCTAACCCCACATCCGCATCGGCTGCCTCTCCTGGACCATTTACCTCGCAGCCCATGACCGCCACGGTCAAGGGTTGCTTGATATGCCTGGTTTTCTCTTCCACTTCCTGGGCAATTTTGATCACATCGATGTCCGTTCTGCCGCAGGTTGGGCAGGAGATCACGGTTACCCCATGGAAGGTAAGCTCCAGGGCCTTGAGGATCTCATAACCCAATCTTACCTCTTCCAAGGGGTCAGAAGTCAAAGAGACCCGAATGGTATCCCCGATTCCCTGAGAAAGGATAGCTCCAATCCCGGCCGCGGAGCGAATCGTCCCTACCTTTGGTATCCCTGCCTCGGTAATTCCAACATGCAGAGGATAATTTGTCTTCTTGGCAATCATTTGATAGGCCTTGATGGTCATGGGAACACTGGTAGCCTTAAGGGATACGACAATATCGGTAAAGCCGAGTTTCTCCAGGATTTTAATATTCTTTAAGGCGCTCTTTACCAGTCCCTCGGCCGTGACATGCCCCTGATATCTCTTTCTGATTTCTTTTTCCAGCGATCCCGAATTGACCCCCACTCGAATGGGTATCTTATGGGCTTTGGCTGCATCCACCACTGCTTTAATTTTATGATGATCGCCGATATTCCCCGGATTTATCCTTAGCTTATCCACTCCGGCATCGGCGGCCATCAACGCATAATTATGATTGAAATGAATATCCGCCACGAGGGGGATATTGATCTGTTTTTTTATTTCGCCAAGGGCCTCGGCCGATTCCTTGTCCGGCACCGCGCAGCGCACGATCTGACAGCCGGCTTTTTCTAAGTCATGAATTTGGGCTACGGTAGCGTCGATATCCGAGGTATCGGTCTTGGTCATGGACTGGACGGTAATCGGATTCCCCGCCCCGATCTTAAGATTGCCAATCTTTATCTCTTTGGTTTTCTCTCGATGGATCACAAGCTGCTCTTTCCCGTCAATCTCTGATATGCCTCCAGATATTTTTCTCGGGTTTTGGCCACTACTTCATCCGATAATCTGGGCGCCGGCGGCTCCTTGTTCCATTTGATGGAAATCAGATAGTCCCGAACGAATTGTTTATCAAAACTGAACTGCGGTCCTCCGGGTTTATAGGTGTCTTTGGGCCAGAAACGGGAAGAATCCGGGGTCAGGATCTCGTCAATAAGAATGACTTTATTGTCCAGCCTCCCAAATTCAAACTTGGTGTCAGCAATTATGATCCCTTTTGAATCCGCATAATCGCGGGCGGCGTTATAGACCGCCAGGGTCTTTCCCTTGAGGAAATCCCCGGCCTCCGTCCCTACCCTATCCTTCATTTCCTTTTCTGAGATATTGATGTCATGGCCGGAGGCAGCTTTGGTCGCCGGAGTAAAGATCGGCTCAGGCAGTTTATCTGATTCCTTAAGCCCGGAGGGTAATTTGATACCGCAAACCGAACCCGACGCTTGATATTCTTTCCAGCCGGAGCCGGAAAGATAGCCGCGGGCCACACACTCGATCTCGATCATCTCGGTTTTCTTGACGAGCATGGAGCGCTTATCCAGGACCTTCTTGACCTCTTCGTTTATTTTTATTTCGGAAGGAAACTTATAAACCTCAGCCGAGATCATGTGATTTTCAATAATGGATTTAGTAAAATCAAACCAAAAAGCGGAGATCTGGGTCAGGATCTTTCCCTTGTCCGGGATGCCGTTGGGCATGACCGAATCAAAAGCAGAAATGCGGTCGGAGGCGACCAAAAGAAGCTTATCGCCGAGGTCAAAAACATTCCGGACCTTGCCCTTTTTGTAAAGCTTTATTCCGGGCAATTTGATATCCAGCAAAACCTTTTCCATCGATTGGAATTATATCACTTTCCGGAATAATGTTAAACCAAGGAATTTTGGCAGGGCGAGCTGTCTTTTCCATCGATTTGGCTCGGTAAATAATCGGTAAAGCCATTCAATATATAATTTCTGGATCCATCTTGGAGCCCTTTTCTTTCTTCCGGAAATAACATCCAAACTCCCGCCAATTGCCATTCCGATTGAGACCTTCAGCTCCTTGAGATGTTTATTCAACCACTTTTCCTGGCGTCCTGCCCCGATCCCTACGAACAGGATATCCGGCCGGGCGTCTTTTATCTGCCGGATCACTTCCCCGTCATTTTTGAAATATCCGTGATGGGTGCCCACAATATTTATTCCGGGATATTCCGCAAGCAGGTTGCCGGCGGCCTCCTCGGCTACGCCTGGTTCCCCTCCAAAGAGAAAGATCTTTTTGCCATTCTTGCTGCAGGTTTCGATTATTTTAAGCATTAAATCTATGCCGGTTACCCTTTCCTTTAGAGGTCTTCCCAAAATCCTGGAGACCACCACCATGCTTATGCCGTCCGGAATCCGCAATGAAGCAGAATTAATGATCTCTTTTAACTCGTTATCATTCTGTGCGGCTACAATCATTTCCGGGTTGGGGGTAACAACAAGATGAGGGCCCGAAGTCTTCATAAACTTTTCGGTGCTGGAAACCGCCTCACTCAAAGAGAGGTTGTCAACCTTTATTCCTGAAAAATCAACCATCTTCACTTTTTTGTTTCTTGCAATTTTGGCCGGGGCTTAAGATAGTCGGCGAACACGTTGAAATTCAAGCTGGCTTGATCAAAAATTCCTTTTTTCTTGGCTCTTAAAAGTGATGCGATCTCCCGCTTGTTTTTATGAATCTTTTCCAGGATAACTTTCAGGTGTCGATGATCTGAACCTTCGTTAAGGCTCAAACAGCGCTGTTCGATTTTTTTCATAAAAGACCTGACCTTGGGGTCATAGGCGATCCCCAGCATGGGGACCTGGTTCATGGCGGCAAAGATCAAGGAATGCAGCCGCATCCCGATGAGCAGGTCAAAATTTGAAATAAGGGCCAGCATTTCCTCCGGGCGGCACATCCTGAAGATCACACTTGATTTTTCCTGCATGTGATTGATGACCTTTGAGGTTTCCTGCATGTCTTGAGGACACTGAAAAAGAACGAATACCGGAGAATACTTATGTTCTTGAGCAAGCCAGTCGATTACTTGGGCCAATGATTTGTATATCTTTTCTTCTTTATTTCGGGGAACATCTCGGACCGCAATCCCGAGCAAAGGCCTTCCGCTTCTTACCCCCTCTAAACCCAGGACTTTCTGTCCCTCCTTTACCGGTGGCGTCTTTAGAATCAGAGAAGGGTCTGCTGTA
>Ga0111227_1074_pt1 | contig 11537 bp, 12 predicted proteins | sample DeeMarSWOR152_54_FD_80391 | JGI IMG/M metagenome (GOLD analysis project Ga0111227, IMG submission 80391) | candidate division WOR-1 bacterium DG_54_3 | reverse complement strand
ACGATTGTGGTCCTGGGCAAAAAGATCCTGGGCAAACCCAAAAGCAAGAAAGAAGCGATTGCCATGCTGGAAAGCTTGGCGGGCAAAACCCACAAGGTAATTACAGGAATAGCAATTGTTGATTCCGAAACCTTTGAAAAATATGCGGATTATGAAATCACAAAAGTAAAGATGAAAAAGGTCGCAGATAAAGAAATCATAGATTATGTCAAAAGCGGAAAGCCCATGGATAAAGCCGGCTCTTATGGAATTCAGGAAATTGAGGAAATCTTTATTGATAAAATTGAAGGAGACTATAATAATGTAGTGGGCCTGCCGGTCGGAAAACTGAAAAAGCTGCTGCAGAAAATGAAATAAACCGCTCCTATTTACCTCTCTTAGCGCTTAAGGTAAAATATAAGGGTGAGAGGACCCCGTATTAAAATACTTCCCGAAGATCTCATCAATAAGATCGCCGCCGGCGAAGTGGTTGAACGCCCGGCCTCGGTGGTCAAAGAGCTGATCGAAAACTCTCTGGATGCTTCTGCCACAAAGATTACAGTTGAAATCCAGAATGCGGGGCGAAAGCTGATCCGGGTTTCGGACAATGGATCCGGGATGACCAAGGAAGAGCTCTCCCTGGCCGTGCAGCGCCATTCCACCGCCAAAATCAGCCAGCTTGAAGATCTTTTCAACATTCAGACTCTGGGATTCCGAGGCGAAGCGCTTCCTTCAATTGCCAGTGTCTCCCGCCTTGAAATTCGAAGCAGTTTTAACGGTAACGATGCCGGCAACGATGCTGGAAGCTTGTTGTTGGTCGAAGGGGGAAAAACGCTCAAGCATGAAGATATCGGCTCTCCAATTGGAACAACCATCGCTGTTAAAGATTTATTTTTTAATACCCCTGCCCGGAAAAAATTCCTTAAATCACCTGCGACCGAGATGGGCCACATCGGAAATATTGTCTCCAAATATGCCATGGCTTTCCCTCAAGTCGCCTTTGAGCTTATCTCGGACGGCAAACCCCTCCTTTCCTCACCCGGCGCTGGAAGCCTAAAAGAGGCGGTCATGGCGGTCTACGGAATTGATCTGCTCAAGGAATTACTCGAAGCTGAATTTAATTTTAATCAGGGCAGGGTTTACGGCCTGATCTCTCGGCCGACCCTGAGCAGAATTGACAAAACCTATGAGAACTTCTATGTCAACGGAAGATACGTACGTAATTTCCTGCTCAACCGAGCCCTGGAAGAGGGCTATCGGACTTTAATTCCTAACAATCGCTTTCCGGTTGCGATCTTATTTGTCGATATTGACCCCAAACTGATTGACGTAAATGTGCATCCCACCAAGCGGGAAATAAAATTTCTCAAGACTCAAGAAGTGATGGATGCTGTTTCCTCTTCGGCAAAAGAAACACTTTCCAAGTTTAGCGAAGTTAGAAGTAGGGATGAGGGTGTGGAAGCCAGTTTGGAAGTTGGAAGCGGGAAAAAGAAAGAAGATTCGATAGACCAGCTTCCAATTTCCCCCATCCAAACCGGCATCCTAACCCAAAACCTAACTTCCAACATCAAAGATGCGGATTTGGTTGTATCAGCTATCCAACCGCTTTTCCCCATTTATCAGTACAAAGATACATATATTATATGTACGGATGGGGAGGATTTAGTACTTATTGATCAGCATGCGGCGCACGAGCGGATTATTTACGACCAATTAAGTCACAAGTTTCAAGTCTCCAGTCGCCAGTCGCTCTTGATCCCTGTAACAATCGAGCTCTCTCCAAAAGAAATCGCCGCTTTGCAAGAGAATATCGAATATTTAAAAACGCTGGGATTTGATTTAGAAGAATTTGGCAGCAACTCATATCTATTGCGCGCGGTCCCCGCAGTTGCAACCAAGGTTTCTCCCAAACAATTATTAATCGATATCATCTCTGAAATCCAAAATCTCGGAAAATCGGCGCAGATGGAAATAAAACAGGAAAGCATCCGTAAACTTATTGCCTGCCACGGTGCGATCAAGGCTGGAGATAAATTAAATGCTCCGGAGATGAATCAGCTCATAAAAGATCTGTATTCAACCCAAAATCCACTCACCTGTCCCCACGGCCGGCCGACCATGTTCCGCATCACTGAAGAGGAGCTCAAGAAGAGATTTTCGCGCTAAACTGTCGTAATCCCGACACCCTAAACTACAACCCGAATGCCCGAATATAATACGAATTCCCTAATCTTATTAATAAAATTCGGGTATTCGTTATCCCATTCGGGCATTAGGGATGTTGGTAATAAGATTGCTAGATTTGACAGTTGAAGGGTTGTCTGTTACCATTCCGTAACATTGGGAGGAAAAGAATTTGGCAAAAAAATTAGTGATCGTTGAATCGCCGGCTAAAGCCCGGACCCTAAAAAAGTTCCTGGGAAAGGATTATGGGGTCGAGGCTTGCGGTGGGCACGTGCGAGACCTGCCCAAGAAGACCCTGGGAGTAAAAATAGAAAAGGACTTCGAACCCACCTATCAGATTATTAAGGGCAAAGAAAAAATCATAAAAATATTGAAAACCGCCGCCCAAACCGCCAAGCTAGTATTCCTGGCTCCGGATCCGGATCGAGAAGGAGAAGCCATTGCCTGGCATCTTAAGGCTCTCCTGGGAGAAAATGGCAAAGTTAAAAGAATCGAATTTAACGAGATAACCAAAGAAGCGGTCACCCAAGCCGTGAAGCAACCCCGTGAAATTGACATGGCCCGCGTTAACGCCCAGCAGGCACGCCGGATCCTGGACCGACTGGTGGGTTACAAAATCAGTCCCCTCCTCTGGAAAAAGGTCCGCAAAGGCCTTTCCGCGGGAAGGGTGCAGTCGGTAGCCGTGCGGCTCATCTGCGAGCGCGAAGAAAAAATCAAAAAGTTTAAAGCCGAAGAGTATTGGGACATTTTGGCCAAGTTATCAACTAAAGGAAAGGAAGAATTTTCTTCAAGATTGATCGCCAAGGGCGAGGAGGCGTTAGGGGTCAGGCCAAGTGAAAAGGGCAAGGTCATAAGCTCCGAGGCACAAGCCAAGAAGATCCTAAAAGAACTGGAAGGCGCCCACTATCTGGTTACCAAGATTGAAAAAAAAGAGCAGAAAAGACACTCTTCTCCTCCCTTTATCACCAGCACCCTGCAGCAGGAGGCATCCCGCAAACTCGGGTTCTCCGCCAAAAGGACCATGGTCCTTGCCCAGAAACTCTACGAAGGCATAGACATCAAGGGGGAAGGGCGGATCGGTCTTATCACCTATATGCGAACTGACTCGGTCCGCATTGCGGAGGAGGCAGAAGCGGCTGCCCGAAAGTACATCGCCGAGGTCTTTGGCAATGAGTATCTTCCACCCCATCCCCAAAGATACAAAAAGAAAAAGCAGGCGCAAGACGCGCATGAGGCCATCCGACCCACTTCGGTTTTCAGGCATCCGGAAAAGGTCAAAGAGAGTTTAAAGCCCGATGAACTTAAACTTTACGATCTGATCTGGAAAAGATTTGTCGCCTGCCAGATGAAATCCGCAATTTTCGATCAAACCTCGGTCGACATCTCCGCCAACCACTACAAATTTAGGGCCACCGGCTCGGTTATGAAATTTGAAGGATTTATCAAGGTTTATCTGGAGAGCGAAGACGAAGGTGAGGGAGAGGAAAAAGCCGGAACCCTTCCCCTTTTAAAAGCAGGGGAAGAACTGACTCTGCTTTCGCTTTCTCCGGAACAGCACTTTACTCAGCCCCCGCCACGCTACAACGAAGCCTCATTGGTCAAAGAACTTGAGAAAAGAGGAATCGGCCGGCCCTCAACTTATGCCCCAATTCTTTCCACCGTTCAAGAAAGGGGCTATGTGGAAAAGGAGGGAAAGGCCCTTAAGCCCACCGAGATCGGGATCATCACCAACGGCTTGCTGGTCAAACATTTTCCCCGGATCATGGACATAAAATTCACTGCCCACATGGAAGACGACCTGGATGACATTGTGGCGGAGAAAATGGAGTGGGCAGACGCCCTCAAGGAATTTTACGAGCCATTTGCCAAGGCATTGGCGGAAGCAGAGGTAAAAATGGAAAAAGTGAAGAAAGAAATAAAAACCAAGGAGATCTGTCCCAAGTGCGGAAAAATATTGGTCATTCGCCAGGGCCGCTACGGCGATTTTCTGGCCTGTTCCGGTTATCCTAAATGCAAGTTTACCAAGACCCTGCCGGAAGAGGAAAGCAAAGCCCTGGTGGGGCAGGAAAAATGCGAAAAATGTGGAAAAGCCATGACCCTCAAGCACAGCCGTTATGGAGATTTTTTGGCTTGTACCGGTTATCCCAAGTGTAAGAATATTAAGCCCATTTTAAAGAAAATCGGAGCAAAGTGCCCGCAATGCAACGGAGAGCTGGTAGAGAGAAGGACCCGGCGGGGAAAGCTTTTTTATGGTTGCAGCAATTATCCCAAATGTGACTTTGCCACCTGGCAAAGACCGGCCTCGGCCAAAAGCGGCCAGGGCAAGTTAAAAAAGGAGGAAAAGGGTGCTTAGGGATTTCTTTACCAAGAATCTGGGCCTAAAGATCTTAGCTCTTATTTTAGCCATCATTCTCTGGGCCATCGCCCGTTTTTGGATCATTCGCTAGTTGCTACATTATTAGAGTGGATGCTTAGCGACAGCAGGACACAGCTACCATGAGAACCATTAAAGACATACCAGAAATGCATTCCTATTCAATCAAAGCGAAAAGGCGCGGAAAAAGCATCGGCCTGGTTCCCACCATGGGCTATTTGCACGAAGGTCACCTCTCGCTGGTGGAAGCTGCCCGGAAGAAAGCGGATCTGGTGGTGGTGAGCATTTTTGTCAATCCCGCTCAATTCGGCCCGGGAGAAGATTTTTCCCGCTATCCCAGGGATTTAAACCATGACAAGAAGCTGCTTAGCAATTTTGAGGTAGACGTTTTGTTTTTGCCCGGGGCTCCAGAAATGTTTTCCGGGGAACACCGAAGCTATCTTGAGATAGAAGCGCTCTCTAAAAAAATGTGCGGCCGCTCCCGGCCCACCCACTTTCGCGGAGTGGCTACGGTAGTTGCCAAGCTCTTTAATATCGTCGCCCCGGATTATGCCTTCTTTGGGGAAAAAGACTTTCAGCAGCTGGTGATCATCAAAAGAATGGTAAAGGACTTGAATTTCCCCAGCCAGATAATCGGTCTGCCCACGGTCAGGGAATTTGACGGGCTGGCCCTGAGCTCGAGAAATAAATATCTAAAACCCAAAGAAAGAAAGACGGCGGCAGTTCTCTATCAGGCGCTCTCCCTGGCAAAAAAAGAAATCGAAAAGGGGGAGAAAAACCCTCAAAAAATATTGGCGCGCATGCGCTCCCTCATCAGCGCCGCTCCCGGTGTGCGCTTGGATTATATCGTGATTGCCCACCCGGAAACCCTTGAAGAACTAAAAAAAATAAGAGGGAAGGTACTGGTTGCCCTCGCCGCTTACCTGGGCAAAGCTCGCCTGATCGATAATATGGTAATCGAAGCCAAATAGATAACTTCGTGCGTCTGGGGTCTTGAAATGAAGAGCAAAGGTTTTACCCTCATCGAAATATTAATCGTGATTGGTGTGCTGGCGCTTATCTTTTCCTTTTCCTTTCCTTCCCTTAGCCTCTTTTCCGCGCAGCTCTCTCTGGCGGCCTCGGCCAAAGCTTTAACTTCGGAGCTGCGAAATGTTCAAAGCCAAGCTGTCCTACAACATAAAACCTTAAGCCCGGACTTAAGCAAGCTAAGATTCCCCCCCGGAATAAAACTCATAAATCTCAGCAGCATTAGCTTCTCTGCTTCGGGTTTTCCCCCACCCGGGGGATCCGGCACCATAATTTTGCAGAACCGGCTTGGCCAAGCCAGAAAAATAATCGTTTCCTCAGCGGGCAGGGTACGCGTTGAATAGACAAGGCTTTACTTTAATCGAGCTTTTAGTGGTGGCTTGCCTCTTTGTAGTGGCAGTTGCCGGCTTCGGTTATCTGCTCAAGATCGGCACAACCACCATCCACTCCGGCTTGAACCTTAACCGAGCCGCCTATGTCCTGCAGGCAAAAATGGAAGAAATGAGAAGCCTTCCCTTCCAGCATCTTGCTTCTCAAGATGGAAGTTTTTTTGCACAAGGCGCCGGAAGGGTTTCGGTAACCGCGGTCCTGGCGGACCTGCTGAGCATTCAGCTCACGCTGGACTTGGATCCCGACAAGGCTCCGCTCAAGATATACTCTTTAAGGAGCAAATATGAATAATCCAGAAAGAAAGGGCTATACCCTGGTTGAGCTGATTATTGCTCTTTCCCTCTTCGCCACGCTGCTGGGAGGGATCTTCTATGCCTGGGGGGTGGAGCTCAACTTCTGGAAAAGAGCGGTGGCCTCGGTTGAAAAACAGCAAATCGCCAATATGGTCCTGGCCCGGATCGTTTCTGATATAAGAAATGCGGAAGAGCTTCTCCCCGCCTCCGACGATCACCGGCTTCTGCTAAAAATCGGATCGGATGCGATTGAGTATTCTTTGGTGGGCCAAAAGATCAGGAGAAAAAAGAACAGTTATTCAGCCTATCTTACGAGCGAGGGAGAGCTCAAGGCGCTTTCCTTCTCCTATCCGGATGCCAGGTTGGTCGAGATAAAAGTTGAGGGCTTCATGACCCGAACCGCCCTGAGGAATTAAAATGAGAAAAGGATCAGCTCTTCTTTTGGTCATCCTTATCATTAGCGTCTCTTTGATTTTGGCTGCGCTTTTTGTAAAAATAGTCTATAATAGCTATGCTACCGCCAGCGCCGTCCTGCAGAGAGAGCAGGCTTTTTATTTGGCAGAAGCCGGACTGGAAAAAGGTAAGGTCGAGCTGGTTCATAACCCAAACTGGCATACCGACCCCCCCTATTATCTGCCAGATAACATTCCCTGGCTGGTTAACTATGCGGTTGGACAGGAAACCAGCCTGGGCGAAGGATCTTTTAAGATAATACGGGAACAGGGAAAAGACAGATTATATTCGGTTGGTCTTAAAGGCAAAGGGGTGGTTGTCTTAAGGCTTATTTTTTCCAATCCACCCTTTAAGAGCTTAGAGTGGAAGGAGCTATAAATAGCACCTATTAATGGTGCTGAGTAAAGGAGGCATACACATGGTAAATTACACAATTCTCGCAACTTCTATTTTGCTGGCAGTGGCTGGACAACTCCTGATGAAAAAAGGGATGCTGGTTTTTGGCGCCTTTCCCGTGCGGCAACTTTTATATAAAATCATTCCCATCTTTCTAAACCCCTATGTTTTTGTTGGGCTGGCCTTCTTTGGCGCAAGTGCCGTACTTTGGCTGGTGGTCTTATCCCGGCTCGAACTAAGCTTGGTTTACCCCATGGTAAGCGTGGCTTATATTCTGGTAGCACTGGCTTCCTGGCTCCTCTTTAAAGAAAATGTAACCCTGGTGCGCTGGCTGGGGATCTTAGTGATCGTGATGGGGGTCTTTTTGATTTCGAGAAGCTAGCCCTCAGCGAACAAACTTGTCCCGAGTTTATCAGGGGAGCGAGTCAAAGGGCTGGTCAGTCCTTCTTGTAATACTTGGTGAAATCTTCCGGCTTCATGTTCTGGATGAATTCTTTAAACTTTTTGGTTTCCTCCGCGTCCTTTTCTGCGTTTACCAGCTTGGCCTGCATCATCACGACCTCGGAAACAAAAATTGGAATATGGCTTCGCACCGCCAGGGCAATCGCATCCGAAGGGCGGGCATCCACCTTAACTGTCTTTTTTTCCTTTTCCACTTCGACCATGGCATAGAAAGTTCCCTCTTTAATATCATTGATGACCACCCGCCGCATGCTTCCGCCCAGCTTTTCAATAAAATTCTTTAAAAGATCATGGGTCATGGGGCGGGGGGGCTTCACATTTTGAAGCTCCATGGCGATCGCGGCCGCTTCAAAGATCCCGATCCAGATCGGAAGAAAATTCATTTCCTCCTGATCCCGCAAGAGCACCAGGGGGGATAAATTGCGGGGATCAAAACCCAATCCTCCAACCTGCATCTCAATCATGCGCCTTTTACCGCCTCCACTATCTGTGTAAAATCTTTTGGCTGATTAACCGCCAAGTCGGCCAAGGTTCTGCGATCGAGCAGGATCTTTTTCTTTTTCAAGGCTGCCATAAATTTACTGTAGTTCATGCCTGCCTCCCTCACCGCGGCATTGATGCGCGCAATCCAGAGTCCGCGCATCATCCTCTTTTTCTCGCGGCGATGACGAGTGGCATGTTTCTTTGCCTTGTAGACCGCGATTCTCCTTCGAGCAGATTGGGTGCGCAGCCCCCCCCGAAAACCCTTGGCTCGTTTCCTGAGTTTCTTCCTTTTTCGGCGGGCCACAAAGCCTCTTTTGACTCTCACCATTTCTTCCTATCCTCCTGGGAGCATGCCTTTCACTCTGGCTATGTCGGCGGGCGCCACCCTTCCTGCCTGGCGCAATAATCTCCTTTTTTTGGAAGACTTGCATTCCAGCAGATGGCGCATCTTGGAATGCCGGCGAAGCACCTTTCCCTTCTTGGTGATCCTGAATCTTTTGGCGGCTGCTTTTCTGGTTTTAGCCTTGGGCATTTTTTCTCCTACTTAGGTGCAATTATAACAATAAAATTCTTCCCGAACCTCTTGGGCGCCGCCTCCGGCTTTCCAAGGTCCGAGACCGCCTCTATCATGCGGTCCATGACCTTCATCCCCAGATCTACATGCGCCATCCATCTGCCCCTGAAAAACATGGAAACCTTCACCTTGTGTCTTTTCTCCAAACACTCCCGAGCCTTTTTTACCCGCACTTCAAAATCATGCTGGGCAATCTTGGGGGAGAGCTTTACCTCTTTTAAGCCCCCACCCTTCTGCGCTTTGCGCGCTTCTTTTTCCTTTTTGGCTACTTCGTACTTTAGTTTTCCGACATCAGCAATGCGGCAAACCGGGGGATTTGCGGTCGGAGAAACCAAGACCAGGTCAAAACCGCGTTCTCTAGCTAGCTTTAATGCCTCCGGGGTTGACACTACGCCGAGCTGCTTGCCTTCTTCATCAATAAGCCGTACTTCTTTTCCTCGGATACGCTCGTTGATTATGAAATATTTAATGCGTTTTCAACCCCCGATTTACATTATACTATGGATCACGCTCGGCTGTCTATCTCCTGCTTGAGTTCTGCCAGAAGGTCTTTCAGCTTCTTCGGCCCTAAATCACCCTTGGTCCTATGCCGAACCGTAACCATGTTTTCCTTGGCTTCCTTATCTCCCAAAATTAGCATGTAAGGGATCTTCTGCATTTGAGCATCCCGGATCTTTGCCCCGATTTTCTCGCGCCGGAGATCGGTTTCACCCCGAATCTCCTTCTCCTTTAGTTTTTTCGCTATCTCCTCTGCGTATTCATTATGGCGGTCAGCAATGGGCATGACCATGACTTGGATGGGAGCAAGCCATGTTGGGAAAGCTCCTGCAAAATGTTCGATGAGCGCACCAAAGAATCTTTCAATGCTCCCTAAAACAGCGCGATGGATCATAACTGGAGCTTTCTTTGTCCCATCTTCTGCAATGTAGGACAGACTGAATCTTTCGGGAAGGTTGAAATCAACCTGGATAGTCGGCCCTTGCCAGAGCCTACCGATCGCATCTTTAAGCTTAATATCTATTTTGGGGCCATAAAAGACCCCGGCCCCCGGATCAACCTGAAAGGGGATGTTCCGATCCTGAAGCGCCTGTTGCAGAATGGCAGTGGCTTTATCCCAGTTTTCAATCGTTCCAGCAAATTTTTCCGGCCGGGTAGAAAGGCTGACTTCATATTCAAACTTAAAGACCCGCATCACATAATCCACAAATTCCAGGACCGAAAGAACTTCTTCTTCGAGCTGATCCAGTCGGCAAAAAATATGGGCATCATCCTGGGTAAAGCCGCGCACCCGCAGGAGGCCATGCAATACTCCCGACTTCTCATAACGATATACCGTTCCCAACTCAAAATAACGGATGGGAAGGTCACGATAGCTTCTCAGCTTTCTCTTGTAAATTAGAATATGACCCGGGCAGTTCATGGGTTTGATCACATAATCCTGCTCGTCAATCTGCATAAAATACATGTTCTCACGATAATAGTTGGTATGGCCCGAGGTGTTCCAAAGGTCGACTTTGGCAATGTGGGGGATATAGACCAGCTCGTAGCCCCGCTTAATATTTTCTTTGCGCAGAAAATCTTCAATGACATGCCGAATAATTGCCCCCCTGGGATGGTAATAAACAAAACCGGTCCCGGCTTCCTCATGGATCGAGAATAAATCCAATTCCTTCCCGAGCCGGCGGTGGTCCCGTTTTTTAGCTTCCTCCAGGCTCTTTATATAGTCATCTACTTCCTTTTGGGTAGGAAAAGCGGTCCCATAAATTCTTTGCATGACGGGATTGGTTTCGATCCCGTGCCAGTAGGCTCCGGCAATGGAAAGGAGCTTAAATGCCTTGATCTGTCCGGTTGATTCAAGATGCGGTCCGCGACAGAGGTCAATAAAATCTCCGTTTTGGTAAAGGCTTACTTTCTCTTCCTCAATTTCATGCAGAAGCTCAACTTTATACTTTTCACCACGCTCTTCCATGAGTTTTAGGGCTTCTTCCTTGTCCATTTCAATTCTCTTAAATTTCTGATTGGCTTTGATAATCTCTTGCATCTTCTTTTCGATTTTTGGCAGATCCTCAGGGGTAATTTGCTCCGGCATATCAAAATCGTAGTAGAAACCATCCTCAATTGCCGGACCAATACCCAATTTCACTCCTGGAAAAAGTTCAATTACCGCTTGAGCCATAATGTGGGAGGTAGAATGCCTTAGAGTTTCTAGATCCACCTTTTTTGTCATGACGAGAAGTATATCATATGAGGGATTCGCGGGCAAATTTATCCGCCGCCAGAATATCTTCCAGGGTCGGATTTTCTTTTGGCTGATGTTTATCCATTACCTCCTTAATTTTCTTCGGCAAATCGGCAAAATTTATCTTGCCTCTAAAGAAAAACTTAATCGCTTCCTCGTTGGCGGCATTCAGAACCGCCGGAAGGGTCCCGCCCTTCCTGCCCGCCTCATAGGCATATTCCAAACAGGGAAATTTCTGCTTGTCCGGCGGCAGGAATTCAAACTTTGAAATTTTGGCAAAACTTAACCGATTCCAGTGATTGGCCATTCTTTTTTGCTCGAGCAAAGCGTACTGGATGGGAACCCGCATATCCGGAGCGCCCATTTGGGGGTGGATCAAGACCTCGATTTTAGAATAATCCATGCCGAAAAGGTAATGGGCCTCCATGACTTCAAAGCCTTTATTCATCAAGGTGGCCGAATCAATCGTGATCTTGGGCCCCATCTTCCAGGTGGGATGTTTGAGGGCGTCCTTCGCGGTCAAAGTTGGGAATTTCTCAATCGGCGTCTTTAAGAACGGACCTCCGGAGGCGGTGAGGATTATCTTTTTCACGGCTTTGATGTCTTCACCCTGCAGGCACTGGGCAATCGCGCTGTGCTCAGAATCGATGGGAAAGACTTTTACGCCGGCGGCTTTAACCTCCC
>Ga0111227_1232_pt1 | contig 11746 bp, 13 predicted proteins | sample DeeMarSWOR152_54_FD_80391 | JGI IMG/M metagenome (GOLD analysis project Ga0111227, IMG submission 80391) | candidate division WOR-1 bacterium DG_54_3 | reverse complement strand
AAGAGAAAACAAAGCAAGGTGATGGCGATGAATAGCACGAACCTTTCCACCATTCCACCCAAAAGAAAATATACGAACCCATAAATGGCTGGAGAGAGGCTTAGTGAAAAAAGAATCAATGTTGATCTTAAAAACATCTGCTCCAGGGAAACGCTTTGTTCCTTGACTTTTGGCATGTTCTGAGTAAACAAAATCTTCTTTTTGATCAAATGAATTGCCAAAACTTCTCCCGCGCTTACCCCCAACAAGATCCAAAGCAATATATCTAATCCTTCAGACGATTTTGCACCCACCGCTTGACTTCTCAAAAAAAGACCCAAAGAAAACAAGACCGCAGGAACAAAGACGTCCAAAAGAAGCCCCAGATTCAAAAGCTTAGTGTGCGTTTGGTCAATATTCAAATCCTCAGTTGCCTGTTTCACCTTTTTCCTCGCTTTGAGATTCTGAAGTGATCTCCCGGATTTTCTCAAAGAAAGCCTCCAGGATTTGCCTGCACTCTTGTTCCAATACATAAGGAATGATCTGCACCTGATGATTCAATCTGATATCCTGGACTACATTATATAAGGAGCCGCATGCTCCAGCCTTTGGATCCTCTGCCCCGAAGATCAGTCGATCGAGCCGGGACAAAACGATGGCTCCGGCGCACATGGCGCAAGGCTCGATGGTCACATAGATGGAGGATCCGGATAGTCTCCAGGAGTTAAGATAGTTGGAGGCGGCTCCGATGGCAATTATCTCTGCATGGGCTGTGGGATCCTTTAAACTTTCCACCTGATTGTGACCTCTCCCAATGATCCTGTCTTCATAAACCACCACCGCCCCGATGGGGACCTCATTTTTCTTCAATGCCAACTGTGCCTCAGCCAGAGCACATCTCATCCATTTTTCGTCTTCGCTTTGCATCTTCTTCAAAACTATTTAGCAAATTCAGATTCGTATGAATGCATACGTATATCTTTTTAAACCAAATATAACAAAAGTTACTTAAATTCAAAATGTTTTTGGGAGTTTTTTAAAACAAAGGTTTGATTTGAGTTGATCTTTTTTGCCGCCCTTCAATTGCTTTATTTATAAAAGTGTAAAAAAAATCACCTCAGCCTGGGTAAAGACTGAGGTGATGTGATCACCGCCTAAAACAGAGAGAAAAACGTTACTTCAGCAATAGCATCTTTTTGGTGTATACACTGGCATCTGCTTTAATCCTATAGAAGTAAACGCCGCTGGTTACCCCATTCCCTCTATTAATATAAGAAGGTCAGGGGTGTGGATTCATCCTGAAGGGCACCCCTGACCAACGTATCAATCGGAATCCCAGACGAGCGGACGCTCCCATCTGGGGATTTCCGCCATTCCTATCGACGCCAGCGTCCCTTAACCCAGACCCAACCGCGCGGTCGTTTTTCCCAGTGTCCGGACATCCACCTACCATGTGGCTTTTTAACCCAGTGTCCTGGCACCCATACATATCTGCCATGTGACCACTTCCAGTGCCCGTCCACCCAGACCGCTTTGGGACCAGGAGTGGGTGGTTTCACTTCTGACTTGGCTGGTGGTGGAGATTCAGGAACATACAGGGGCCTGGTACACCCCAGAAGAAAAGCAGAGAGTACCGTAATTGCAAGAACAAATACAACAACCTTTCTCATAACGTCCCCTTTCCTGTGTTTGAAAATTCTTGTTATGTTTTCGGTTTTTTTCAAGTCTCACTTTAACCAATTTTTCTCATTACGAAGTGGAAAATTGTACCTTTGTTCGGACAGGGGTACACCCCCTGTCCGATAAAGGGGTGGGGGTCCAACCCCCACCCCAACAGTACGGACAAGTTAAGAGTTTAGAGTATAGAGTTGAGAGTTCAAGGCGAAAAGCCTAAACCTAAAACCTTTCGGAATTCCGGTAGGTCAGGCTACCGTAGGTTGCCTGACAAACAGAGGCGTCGGGTAGCTCTCCCGTCCCACCTTTGGCGGGAGGTCACAACCCGACCTACGGCTGATTTTGTGTTGTGTCAGAACCTCAGTTCCTATGGATCATGCAGACCTGATACCTTTTGAAGTATCAGTCACCAGGATTCCGATAAAGGTATGAACCGTATGGTTCATACCAAAGGCGGAAGCGTAGAGCTACAGACGCAACTATTTAAGGATGATTTCTAAGATGTGTTTTGACCCGATTGAACCCTCTGTCTTTCCAACCTTTTAACTTTTTTCAAATCTTTTCTCTAACTTTCATTTATTTCAAACGTATTGGCATGTAATCCATGTCATGTGCCAACGATTCTGTTCCGAAATTTTTATCTTGACAATTTTTCGGTTTTACTTAATATTTAAAACCAATGAAGATAGAGTTTAAGAAAGATTCAGCAGATACGAGCCAGACCTTAAAGCTGGAAGAAAGCCCAGAGGCATTAGAGCTTTGTGCGGAGGGGACCTCTTTTGAGGAGCCGGTGAAGGTTGAGCTTTCGGTCTCAAAGAGTGGCGATCAATTGATCTGTCGGGGTCAGGTGAAAACTTCGGCCAGATTGGAGTGTTCTCGTTGTCTTTCGGTTTATAATCAGCCCATAATTTCAAATCTGGATTTTGCGGTAGATTTTGGAGAAAACCCACTCCCGATTTATCGAGACAAATCCGAGGAGGATAACTATTTCGTGGCTGATCCTTCATCTGATTCTTTTCAAATCGATGATCTGATCAGAGAGACCATAATCTTAGCATTGCCCCTGAAGCCCTTATGTTCGGAGGATTGTAAGGGCTTATGTCCTATCTGCGGCACGGATTTGAATAAATACCAATGCAATTGTGTCAAAAAAGAGAGCGATCCCAGATGGGAGAAATTAAAGGACTTGCTGGGCAACAAATTCGTATGAATGCATACGCATCTTAAATTAGACTTTCATCGTGGGAACGAGAATTTCAGGTTAAATCATTTCATGAAAAGTTATGGGGATATTTTTTATTGTGATTGAGAATGTAGAATAAGGAGAAAAGATGCCGTTACCCAAAAGAAGACATTCTAAATCTCGGGGGGCTAAAAGACGTACACATTGGAAACTTAGCGTGCCTACATTAGTTGAATGTTCTCATTGCCATCAGCCTAAACTGCCACATAGGATCTGCCCTAATTGTGGATATTATGATGGCAAAGAGGTGATTACCCCTAAGGAAACTTGAGAAGGGTCTGGGGTCTGGGGATTAGGGTCAGAAGAAGTTCGAATGTGGAGGTGAGAAGATAGTGAATGAGAAGATAAGGATAGCAGTGGATGCCATGGGAGGAGATTATGCTCCCCAAGCAGTGGTGGAGGGATCGATTCTGGCCCAAAATGAAAATCACCAAGATTTTGAACTGGTTCTGGTTGGGGAGAAAGAAAAGATTAATCAGGAATTGTCCCGGCTAAAAGCGACAGATCTGCCTTTCACCGTTCAAAACACCTCCGAGCTGATCACCATGAATGAGCAAGCGGTGGAGAGCTTGAGAAAAAAGGATTCCTCCATTGCAGTGGGGATGAGGCTACAAAAGGAGGGGAAAGTGGATGCCTTCGTGTCGGGAGGAAATACCGGTGCGGTGATGACCCACGCCCTTATGACCTTAGGTAGATTGGAAGGGGTGAACCGTCCGGCCATCGCATCCTTTTTGCCCTCGGAGAAGGGGATTGCGGTGGTCGTGGATGCAGGAGCCAACGCTGAGTGCAAGGCCCAAAACCTTTACCAGTTTGGGGTGATGGGATCCATATACACAAATTACGTTTTGGAAAAGGGGAACCCTCGAATCGGGCTTCTGTCTATTGGAGAAGAAAGCACCAAAGGGAATGAGTTAACCTTGACCGCATATAAGCTTTTGAGCGAGGACCCCTCCTTAAACTTTATCGGGAATGTCGAGGGTAGAGATGTTTTGAAAGGAACCTGTGATGTGGTGGTATGCGATGGATTCGTGGGAAACATCGTCTTGAAGTTTGCCGAAAGCATCGATGGGTTCCTGACCTGGATGGTGAGAAAAAGGGTGAAAGAGAGCCTTCTTTTCAGGTTGGGAGCCTTTCTGGTCAAGGTCTCCATAAGAGATATAAGAAAGGTATTAGACTATGCCGAATACGGGGGAGCACCTCTTCTGGGGGTAAATGGGGTGGTAAATGGGGTGTGCATCATCTGTCATGGAGAATCTCCTCCCAAAGCCATTAAGAACGCTTTGAAGATGGCGGCGGATATGGTGAAGGAAAAGGTAAATGAGCACATCACCAAAATCTTAAGGGATAAGGAAAGAATAAAAGAAAAGGAATCAAGAAAGCCAAAATGAGCAAAAAGATAAATACCTTTATCTCAGGCACAGGTTCTTACGCCCCACCCCGGGTGTTGACCAATTTCGATTTAGAGAAGATGGTGGATACCTCGGATAAATGGATTATCACCAGAACCGGAATAAAAGAAAGAAGGATTTCAGAGGATGGCACCGCGCCTTCGGATCTGGCTTTGGAGGCTTCGAGGATCGCTTTAGAGGAAGCTCAAATAACACCCGACCAAATTGATTTGATACTCTTGGGCACGGTGACTCCAGATTATATTCTGCCTTCCACCGCCTGCATACTTCAAGATAAGCTTAAAGCCAAAAATGCGGCGGTTTTGGACATAGTGGCGGCTTGTTCGGGATTCATCTATGGTCTTTCCATAGCATCCGCCTTCATCTCCATCGGTCAATACAAGAATATCTTAGTAATCGGGGTAGAGACCCTCTCCAAGATCGTCAACTGGAAGGACCGAAATACCTGTGTTATTTTTGGGGATGGAGCCGGAGCCGCGGTGGTCAGTGCCACTACCAATGACAAAGGCGTATTGGGAACATTTCTCTCCGGGGATGGATCTTTAGCTAATCTTTTGCATATCCCCGTTGGGGGAGCCAAAATACCTTTAACCAAAGAAAATATTGACTTAAATGAGCATTTCATTCACATGGAAGGGAGTGATGTTTTTAAATCTGCGGTAAGAGCTATGGCAAATGCCGCAGAACATATAATTCGAGAAGTAGGTATAACTTCAGAGGATGTGGATCTTTTGATCCCTCATCAGGCTAACATTAGAATCATAGAGGCTTTGGCCAAAAGACTGAAGGTCCCCATGAATAAGGTCTACGTCAACATCGATCGATACGGAAACACCTCTGCCGCTTCGGTTCCTATTGCTCTGGATGAAGCCAGAAAGAAAGGGGTCATCAAAGAGGGGAGTATCTCAGTTTTGGTGGCCTTCGGAGCAGGATTTACCTGGGGATCAGCAGTGATAAAGTGGTGATCAGCAGCGTTCTCTTTTTTCGATTTTGCTTGTTCTGTTTCTTCCGTTCAAGGGAGATTTTATCTGATTTTATTGAGTTGCTTAGAAGAAAAGTGCTATACCAAACGAAAAATATTTGAGGATCTGAATGGATAAAATAGCTTTTTTATTTCCAGGACAGGGTGCGCAATATGTGGGGATGGGAAAAGATTTACATGATTCCGATTCAAAAGTGAAAGAACTTTACTCCACTGCTGAAGAAATCTTAGGCTTCGATTTAGCCAAGGTCTGTTTTGAAGGACCTGAAGAGTTATTGCTTCAGACCAAATATACCCAGCCGGCTATTTTCCTCCAGAGCATAGCTTTATGGAAATTTTTATCCGACGAAAAAATAAAACCAGCATTTGCGGCTGGTCATAGCTTGGGAGAATATTCAGCTCTGGTGGTAGCAGGTGCTTTATCTTTTGAGGATGGTTTGGAAGCGGTGAAGAATCGGAGCAGTCTGATGCAGGAGGCTTGCGAGAAAAATAAGGGAACTATGGCCGCTATCGTCGGTCTTTCCGAAAAGGATATTCTCTCTGTGTGCAAGGAAGCTTCAATCTATGGAATCGTCCAGCCAGCAAATTTTAATTCTGCAGAACAGGTAGCTATCTCCGGGGAGAAAAGAGCAGTGGAAAAGGGAGTGGAACTGGCAAAACAGAGAGGAGCCAAAAGAGCCGTCCTGTTGGAAGTCGGTGGGGCTTTTCATTCGGAGTTGATGAGTGATGCTCAAGAAAGATTTCAAAAGATCATAGAAGGGCTGGTGGTGAACAAAGCCATGGTTCCAGTGGTCGCCAATGTCACCGCCGAGCCTGTCACCGAACCTTCTCAAATAAGGGAGCTTTTGGTCGAACAGATTACCAGTCCGGTCTTGTGGTATCAATCCGTGAAATGGATGTATGACCAAGGTGTAAGAGATTTCGTGGAAATCGGTCCCGGAAGGGTGTTACAAGGACTTTTGAGACGATCGTTTAAAGAGATAAGAACTTTTGGAGTAGACAAGCTTTCGGATCTTGAGAAGTTTAGGGAGTTGGTCACGGTAAAAGCAACTTGAAATCTGTTTTCTGGTGTTTGCCTGTCCCTATCCCCTGCGGGGAGAGGGTAAGGGGAAGATCAAAATATGAGTTTAAAAGGAAAAGTCGCCTTGGTCACTGGAGGAGCCCAGGGAATAGGAAAGGCTATTGCGGTTAGATTAGCCAGAGAGGGAGCAGATGTGGTGGTTGCTGACATCAACATCGACTTAGCTCAATCCGTCCTGACGGAGATGAAAACCTGGGGGGTCTCTGCGGTAGTTTTAAAAGCTGACGTGTCCGACTCTCAAGAGGTTGAAGATTTGGTGAAGAAAATCCAAGAAAGATTTCCCACTTTGGATATTTTGGTCAACAATGCAGGAATAAGCAAAGATGGGCTTTTGATCAGAGTCCCGGAAGATGATTGGGACCGGGTTCTAAGAATAAACTTAAAAGGGGCTTTTAATCTCACCAAAAGCGTGGCAAAGGTGATGATTAAACAGAAATCAGGAAGGATCGTCAATATCACCTCGGTAATTGGAATGATGGGCAACGTGGGTCAGACAAGCTATGCTGCTTCCAAGGCCGGGCTGATTGGCTTGACCAAGTCAACTGCCAAAGAGCTTGCCTCTCGCGGGATTACGGTGAATGCAGTTGCTCCCGGCTACATTCTAACTTCAATGACGGAAAACCTTCCCCAAAGCGCCAAAGATGCTTTTTTGAATCAAATCCCGCTGAAAAGAGCAGGAAAGCCGGAGGAGGTGGCAAATCTGGTGGTTTTTTTGGTCTCTGACGAGGCGACCTACATCACCGGCCAGGTGATTCAGGTTGATGGGGGGCTTCTTATGTAGACTAAGCGTCACGTAGGTGTTGGGTGCAAAATTTGAAAAGCAAAACCAAAAATTGCAATTTGAGATCTGGTAGTAAGTATGCTTTTAATGCGACGTTATAAGAAGGTTTTTACTCTACAAATCAGCTTGGTTCAAAGAAGAAGTTTATAGCGCATAATTCTATCTAAAAAACTAAGGAGGAGGTAGTAGCATGTCAGTCGAAGAAAAGGTGAAGAAGATCGTTGTGGAACAGTTGGGGGTGGAGGAGGGTCAGGTGACGAAAGAGGCTTCGTTTGTGGATGATCTGGGGGCGGATTCCTTGGACACGGTGGAACTGGTGATGGCTTTGGAGGAGGAGTTCAAGTTGGAGATTCCGGATGAAGAGGCGGAGAAGATTTCCACCGTGGGACAAGCTATTGAATATATAGAAAAAAATCTACCTAAAGAAAGCTAAAGGGGTATTAAATGAAAAGAAGGGTAGTAGTGACCGGCATGGGAGTCGTCTCACCGATTGGAAATTCGGTGGAGGAGTTGTGGAGCAATTTAAAGGACGGCGTCTCAGGCATCGATAAGGTGACCAAGTTCGATGTCTCCGAATTTTCCACCAAGATTGTAGCGGAGGTAAAAGATTTTGATCCTTCGAAATACATTGACAAGAAAGAAGCCCGACGCATGGACCTCTCCGAGCAGTATGCTCTGGTCTGTGCCCAACAGGCTTTTGACGATGCAAAGTTAGGCTCTGATTCGTTGGACTTGGAGAAGGCAGGAGTGGTGGTGGGGAGTGGGATTGGGGGCATAGGTACTTTTGAGAAACAGCATGCTATCCTATTGAAACAGGGTCCCAATCGGATCAGCCCCTTTTTCATTCCCATGATGATCATCGACATGACCGCAGGTTTGGTATCCATGAGGTTCAACTTTAAGGGACCAAACTATGCCACCGTCTCAGCCTGTGCCTCAGGTGCCCACGCCATTGCCGATGCATTCAGGATCATTCAGCGGGGCGATGCGGAGGTGATGATCACCGGAGGGAGTGAAGCCAGCATCACTCCAGCTTCCCTGGCTGGATTCTGTTCCTCCCGAGCCCTGTCAACCAGAAATGATGAACCGCAAAAGGCTTCCCGACCTTTTGATAAACAGAGGGATGGGTTTGTGATGGGTGAAGGAGCTGGAATGATGATTTTGGAAAGTTTAGACCATGCGCAGCAAAGAAGGGCCAAAATCTATGCTGAGATCATTGGGGTGGGGATGAGTGCGGATGCCTACCACATCACGGCTCCAGCTCCAGGTGGGGAAGGGGCGATCCGATCCATGCAATTGGCTCTGAAGGATGCAGGTCTTTCCCCCGAATCTGTGGATTATATCAATTCCCACGGAACCTCTACCGATTTAGGAGACGTGACCGAGTGTCAGGCCATCAAGGCGGTCTTCGGAGAGCATGCTTACAAGATTCCGGTGAATTCGACCAAATCGATGATTGGCCATCTTTTAGGAGCAGGCGGAGCAGTGGAGCTAATCGCCGCCATCAAGTCCATGAGGGAGGGGATCTTACATCCCACCATTAATTATGAATTCCCTGATCCGGAATGCGATTTAGACTTTGTGCCCAATCAAAAAAGATCGGTAAATATAGAGACGGCAATCTCCAATTCCTTCGGTTTTGGAGGGCACAATATCACCATCGCAGTAAAAGAATTCGTTCCATGAGTTAATGAAGAAGATTTAATTTAAAATCTATGTCAGAAAAAGTGAACTTCAAGAATAAATTGCTCTTTGAAAAAATCTCCTGAGAAGAGAAAGTGGAGTGTTCACCTTTAGGGTGTGTCGAAAAAGTCCAAGAGAGTCTGCGATTCGTATAAATACATATGTGTCTGTTTGAATGTGATCAATGTTTGGCGGGATGGCTGTCAGCCTTAGGGTTAGGGCGGGGAGAGGCTTTGTCTCTACATCCTTAGAAATCGCAAAAACAAGTTCATATGAATACATACGCACTTTTGCACTCCGAAAACACTTTTTCAACAATCCCTTCAGGTGGACGCAAAAGAATCTATTATATTTCATGTTGTTATTGGTCCCGCTAAAGCGGGACACTCCAGAGAAGCTACCCTAAATTACAGATCCTAATTTTGACTCTTTGTATATTTGATAGATCCGCATGGCATTAAATTTAATACGTTTCTTAAAAAGATTACTTTCCAAAAAGGAAAGATTCAAACGATACTCTGAGCTTGAGCGAAGGTTAGGTTATCGGTTCAAAGATTTAGAGCTCTTAGACAGAGCCTTGACACATAGATCTTATATCTATACACCAAACAATAGTTCGACAGGCTCACCACAAGCTGAGAATTTGGCAGCAAACGAAAGATTGGAGTTTTTGGGAGATTCTGTTTTGGGGATGGTGGTCAGCCAATTCCTCTTTGAAAATTTTCCCGGCAAAAGTGAGGGGGATTTGACCAAGCTGAAGGGAACTTTGGTGAGCGAAGCCACTTTAAGCAGAATTGCCCGATCCATCTGTTTGGGCAACTATCTGAATTTAAGTGAGGAGGAGGATAAATCCGGAGGCCGGCAGAGGACATCCATTATCGCCGATGCCTACGAAGCAGTGATTGGAGCGATCTATCTGGACGGTGGTTTGGTTCCCGCGAAAAGGGTGATCAAAAATCAGATACTGAAAAGATGTTTGGAGCTTGCCCGTGATAAGACCTTTTACAATTATAAAGGCGAGCTTTTAGAATACATGCAGGCTTTAAGGTTGGGCATGCCCAGATATGAGGTCTTAGTTGAGGAAGGTCCTGACCATCAAAAAAAGTTCACCATCGCTGTCTTAGCCAAAGGCAAAAAGATGGGAAAAGGGGAAGGACTCACTAAAAAGGAAGCAGAGCAAAAGGCGGCTAAGATTGCTTTGGAAAATATTGATAAGTTTTTAGAAGAATTTCAGAAGGGCAGTGACCAGTGATCAGTGGTCAGTAATTGAAGGAGAGGGAATAAGCGAGAAGGTAAAGAGTTATAAGGATCTATTGGTGTGGCAGAAAGGCATTGAATTGGTTAAAGGAGTTTATCAGCTTGTAAAGAAATTTCCAAGAGAAGAAACTTATGTTTTGGGTGACCAGTTAAGACGCGCGGCTATCTCCATCCCTTCCAATATTGCTGAAGGTCAAGCCAAACGGCACGTTCCTGAATTCGGCTCATTAGCTGAACTAAATACACAATTAATAATTGCGAAAGAATTGGGATACCTCGACCAGAGCGCTTTGGGTGGAATCGAGAATAAAATAGTAGAATTAAGAAAAATGATCAGCACACTAATTACCAGACTTCCCATTGACCTTCTGAATACTGACCACTGATATGAAGCTATGGAGATTTATTTTTACTGGTGCACGCGATGCCTTCCTTAACATGGCCTTAGATGAGGCGATTCTACGATCCTGCCAGACTGGACAAGCTTCACCCACCTTACGCCTTTATCTTTGGAGACCACCTGGGGTCTCCATAGGATATTTTCAATCTTTAGAAAAGACGGTGGATTTGAACAAATGTAAAAAAAATAATATCGATGTGGTTAGAAGAATAACTGGCGGAAGGGCGGTGCTGCATGAGAATGAAATAACTTACAGCGTTTGTGCCTCCGCTCAAGAGTATCCAGAATTAGGTGAAAATATTAATGAAACCTATCAAAAGATAAGTTTCGCCCTCCTGGAATCACTGGAAGCATTGAAAGTTTTTGGGAAATGGGTGAAACCTAATAGAGAGAGAACTGGAATAGATTCGACAGGTTCGATAAACTCACTTAAAGCAAGCCCCCGAAGCATATGGTTCGGGGTAAGCTCACTACAACTCACTGAGGATTCCTATTTCTCGAAACCTTGTTTTATGAGCCATTCAAGATATGAGATCACCGTGGAGGGAAAAAAATTGATAGGCAGCGCCCAAAGACGTTTTCAAGATAGCTTTATCCAACATGGCTCCCTTCCTTTAGGTAATGGTAAATTTAATTTAGCTGATCTTTTGTCAATAGAATCCCTGGCCTCAGAAAACAAAAAGAAGAGAGTGGTGAAGAAAAATTTGGAAGAGAAGTCCACCAGCTTAGGTAAAATTTTAAAGAGAAAGGTTGAATATGAGGAGGTGATTTCTGCCCTTAAAAAAGGCTTCAGCAAGTTCTTTGATGTGGAGATGGTCGAAAAAGAAGTAACTCAAAAAGAGACTGAAACTGCGCAGGTGCTAAAACAGAAAAAATACTCAACTGAGGAGTGGAATTTTAGGAAAAGATTTCTACCAACCAAAGAAGGTCGGACCTTAACTTTTTGAAAAATTTCGCACATAGGAGAAAAAATTTCGTCAAATTCTACGAATCCACTAATTGGGTGTTTTATAAGAACTTAAATGAGTATGCCCCGTTTTTGATCGCAGATTTCTGCGTGATTTGATTTTTGTGGGATAAAACAACCTTTTTTCTCACGCACTTTGAGTAGTGTAAGCGGTTGATTTTGTTGGGGTTACGAAAATCGGGAAATTTATGTCGCTTCAAGAAACTTTGGTACGATTTTTGTTATAATCTCAAATGGCATTTTGTTTTTTGTATAGTTGGGCTAATGCGTTTTACTGATCGGTAACATCT
>Ga0111227_1071_pt1 | contig 11759 bp, 11 predicted proteins | sample DeeMarSWOR152_54_FD_80391 | JGI IMG/M metagenome (GOLD analysis project Ga0111227, IMG submission 80391) | candidate division WOR-1 bacterium DG_54_3 | reverse complement strand
CTCGATAGTAAAGAAATTATCAGAGACATCAAAACCTGAGTTGGCAGCTGCATCGAAGCAGGTCACCTTGACCAAGCATTGGGTGGAAGGAGTATTAGGAACAGTCCAGTCATAAGAGCCAGGGTTGCCGCTCAGATCAACGACATCATACCAGTTTGTGCCGCCATCATAGCTGTAATCGATGTCGGTTAAGGTGATTCCAACATTATCTGTGGCATTCCACTGAACGGTATAAACTGAGCCCACGTTTAAGACCTCACCACCGTTAGGTTGAACCACAGTCACCACCGGTGCCTCGGTATCCGCCTGAATGGTGAAGAAGGCATCAGAGACATCCGAGCCTTCATTCCCAACTGCATCGTAAGCATAGACCTTGACCAGACACTGGGTGGAAGGGGTGTTCGGGACGGTCCAATCGTAGGAGCCGGGATTGCCTGATAGATTCTCGATGAGATTGTAATTTCCTCCACCATCATAGGAATAATATATGCTGATGGAAGACACGCCGACATCGTCCGTGGCATTCCACGTGATAGTGTAAACCTGCCCAACGGTCATAACCTCACCGCCGTTGGGCGCAGTGACGGTCACCTCCGGAGGGATGGTGTCGGTCACCATTACGGCCAAAACGGCCTCATATGCGTCGATGCATCCCCATCCATAATCGTTATCTTCGCCTGGGGTGCCTTCGTCGCGTGCGGTATTCATCAAGACCTGTTTGATGGTCGTCACGTCAGCATTGGGATTAGCCTGTCTCATCAGGGCTACCACGCCAGCTACGTGAGGTCCGGCCATAGAGGTTCCGCTCATTCGGACGTAACCACCGTTGTTGTAGCAAGAGTAAACGTAATAGCCGGGCGCAACCACCTCTGGCTTTTTGGTTACGCCGTCGCAATCAGAGGGGCCCCGGCTACTGAAAGAGCAAATGGGATACGGCCAGCCATAGTACTCAGCATCCACCGCCCCCACAGAGAAATTGACCGTGGTGGTATTGCAGATATTAGCCGGTGATCTATGCGTTTGAGGACTCGGTCCCTCGTTACCGGCACTGAAGGTGACTACGACACCGGCAGCCTCGCAGTTCTCGATCGCCTCTTGCCAGCGGTAATCGCAATCCTGGTAGGTACCGCCAAAACGGGCATCAATACCCCAGGAGTTCTGCACCACATCCGGAACGTCGTCGGTGGTACCGGGATCTCCGTCCGGATCAGCGAACCACTGAAAAGCGCCCAGAACGTCGTTGTCAAACTCCGACCCAACTCCCTGGTCGATTGAATTATCGGCTATCCACCGCGCCTCCCAAGCGACGCCGACCGTATCACCGGTGCCATGGCCTGCTCCACACATGGTACCCATGGTGTGGGTGCCATGCCCGTAATTGTCTACAGGATAAGTTGTGCCGTATCCTAAAGCGTCTCTCCAGCACTCCTGCCAGGGATGCCAATTTCCTCTCCATCTGTCTGTCAATGCTGCATGGTCGCCATCCACGCCGGTATCCAGACCGCCTATCAATCTGCCATAGCCGGTAATCCCCAGCTCATTCCACACCCTATCTGCATTGATGGCTTTTAGACTGTTTGTTACTCCTATGCCAGCGATGGGAGGATTGCTAACATCTACTGGCTCGATTAAGGTCGCCCTGAAATTCCCTTCAATTGCATCCACTTCCGGACGCTGGGCAATTCTGTATAGTTCAGCTTTGGTCGCCGAAACCACCACCAAATTCATTATCCAATAAGGGGTGTATCCTTCGACCGTTGCTGCGCTAACCGCACCACTCAGATAGCCCAGAAGGGTTGGTTGCGATCTCTCGGCTGCCTGTTTCAGTGCGGTTAATACCGTCTCATGACGTACCGCCATGGAAGCTCTTTCGGTATGCAGGGCCTGATCCAAAACCTTTATATTGGGATGATCCTGCAGGTAGACGATGGCGGATGCAAAATCATCATCTGAAAGAGTCTCTAAATAGGCGGCAAAATTTGGCTCAATTTCTCCAGCAAATGCGGATAGACCAAAGACAATTGCTAAAGCCAATAATCCGATTGAGGTAAAAATTAGCTTCTTCATTTCTAAATCTCCCCAAGATTGAGATTGATGATTGAAACACTACATGTCAACTCCCCCCTCGAATTTGAAAGAGCCTTGCTTTTGCGCATCACCTCCTCCGAGAGTCTGAATTGAACTTAATGATAAAAAAGGATTTGAAAACTGGTAGTGACGATAGGCCTCACCTCCTATGAAGCTCTTTGGGGTTCTTGGACTTACATGTCAATTTCCCATATCCCCATTGTGAAAAAACTTAATCAAGAAGAATTTTAATAATATTTTACACAAAAAACTTTATTTGTCAAGAAAAAAGTTTAACATTAACGTAGAGACCAAATACAAATCACACACTTTTTGCGATGGTTCGACGAGCTCACCACGTTAAAAAGGATTAGGCAACACCCAAGAGAGAGGATATTTTTTGAGAAGCCCATAAATCTTGAACTCTCAAGGAGGTTGCCTATGTTATGGGATCTGTCAACCATAAAGATAATAAAAAGCCAGTTGAAGATCCCATCGAAGGCGGGGTTGAGATACAACGGAAATTTAGAGATTCGCAAGAAGGTGTTTTTGTTCTGGTTAGCCTTTAAATACAAAAAACCCTTTTTGGTCGAGAAAAAACAGAAAGCGGTTAAAAAAGGACTTGACATTTTCGTAAAATATTTGTTAAATAGGTCGATATAAAAAAAGCATGGCAAGCTGTATTCATAAGATATTAAACCTCATTAAGAGTAGGAGACAAGAAGTAGCCACCAAAAGAGAGCTTGCAAAAAACACGGAGATCCCCAGACAGGAAGGCTAACGCCTCCGTCTGGGAAAGAATCGGAAAATTTGAACTCAAACTAATCAATAAACATTTAAATTCAAGGAGGAGTGCCATGTTCTCCCATAAGTTTTTCACTTGTGTTCTGCTTCTGGTGGCTTTTCTTTTGATTTTTTCACAAACAGAGCCGCTGGTGGCACAGGTGCCTGGCATTTTGGGTCTACCTAAGATGTCTGCTGAGTTCAAAATGCCAAAGGTGGGCACCTACGTCAAATATAAGTCCACCAACGAGAAGACTAAAACAGAGAGCATCCTGAAACTATCCATCGTAGGTCAGGAGAAACTCGAAGGGGAGGGAGAGTTCTTCTGGTATGAGATTGAACAGACTGAGCCCAAGACCGGCGGCGTCACCATCATCAAGATGTTGATTTCTGGGGACCCAAAAGATCAGGGTACCGTCAAAAGGATGATCTTTAAGTCAGGCAAAGAGCCAGCCAACGAGTTGCCTCAGGCATTTGTGAACTTGATGAACCAAGTCCCTAAAGACACGACCAAAGCAGTGGAGCCCAAGCCTAAAAAGCTGGGAACCGAGAAAATCGAAACCAAAATGGGAACTTTCAAGTGTGCGCATACCCAAAGTGTCTCCCCATATAATCAGGTGACAGATAGCTGGACCCATGCCGAGGTGCCAATGTTTGGGATAGTAAAAAGCACTTCAGGATCAAACACATTAGTGCTTTTGGAGCATGGAACCGGGGCGGTTACGGCTATTAAGGAAAAACCCAAGGTTCTGGAAATGCCGGGACAGAAGTAAGAACAGGGAAAAGACATTTTGAAGTTTGTCCAACTTGAGTATTCTTTTTTAAGGGTAAAGTTACGAAAGTGGTGGCTTAAAAAGTCACCACTTTTTTTATTTTTTAGAAAAGATCTAGTTCTACGTAAGCTTGAGTAATAACCAGATATGAGGCTTTTGTTACGCGTTGGAGTTACATGTCGAGATATTTACGGGGGATTGTAAAGAACTGCTATAAAAGGACAAATTGGAGTGTTCACCTTAAGGTGAACCAGGGTAAAGCTTTTTGTATTTTCCCAGCCAGAGGCGGGGATTCTGGGGACAAGAAGTTTTCCGCAGGATCCATAGATATGCATCGTATGGTAGATACCATAGAACAGGTCAAGCTAAAGTCGTAGATCCCGACTTGGCGGGGCTTGACACTCCAGCAAAACCTTTTTCAGAGTTCTCTGGGGCATTATGTGTAAGGTTAGAAACAGGGCTTTGTAGAGCGGGAAGGAGATTCGTATGAATGCTTCGCAAAGGATTAAACCTTTGAAAAGGTATAGCCAATGCTTTGTTTGCGGGGACAAAAACCCGGTCGGTTTGAATGTGGAATTCTGCCAAAAGAACGGGAAAGCCATAGGAGAATACATAGTCCAAGATCACTTTCAAGGATACAAAAATATCTTGCATGGCGGGATACTCTCCACTCTCTTGGACGAGGTGATGATCAAATCCATTTTAGCGCAGGATATCCTGACTTTGACCTGCGAGATAAAGGTTAGATTCAAAAAGCCAGTCAAAATTGGGCAAAGGCTTTTTTTGGAAGGAAAGCCCAAGGAGGATAAGGGCAAAATACTCTTGGCCGAAGGCGAGATCAGAGATGAAGCCGATGAGGTGGTAGCAACCGCAGAAGGAAAATTCTTCAGAGCCGAAGGGGAGATGGGAAAGTTCCTAAGTGAGAGTCTGGAGTAGAATTTATCCGGAAGGAAACTTGCTTCACGTGACACCAAAGTGTTCATAATACCCTCAAGTTTATTTTTATGGAACTTTCTGGACTCAAAAAATATTCCCACAAGGAAAGAGAGAAAATAATCAAAGAACTCTCTTTTAAGTTTAGGCACAAATTTGGTAAAAACCTAAGAGCTATTGCCATTGAAGGTTCCTTTGTCAGGAGTGAGGACTTGGACTATTCCGACATTGAACTGATCGTCTTTGTGAAGAAGAAGCCCAGAAAGGATGTTGATTTTTTCCTCATCAAAGCTGGAATAAAAGTCGAGGCTCTATATCTGGAAGAAGAGTAATACATCAAAGAGACTTTGGAAATCACCAAAGAGTGGCCTTATTCCGGTGCAGATAAACTGAAAGCTGTCACAAATCCCAGACTGATCTCTAAACTAAACAAATTTAGGCCCAAAAATAAAAAAGAGAGATGCTTGAAACTGGCCGCCCAAAAATTCAAATGTGAAACCCAGGAAAACTACGGCAAACCTTTTAATGCCATTATATCAAAAAACAGAGATACCATACCCCTGCTTTTCTTGGAAACTTTGAAGAATACGCTCGAGGTTTTGTCGTTTTTGAACGTCACTTCCTTCGTGACTTATTCAAAATTTGTTCAAACAGCCAAGAAGTTTAAGAGAAAACCAGATGGTTTGGATGAACTTTTAAAGATTAGCCGAAAAGGTAATTATCACGATCTTGAAAAATTGTCCAAGGTGTGTGCAAAGGTATATAATGGACTTAATAAGCTATTTAAAGAAAGAGGCTTTGAGCTCTACGATGACAATATCGACCCATTGGACAGGAACAAAATTTTGAAAAATGGAAAGCCAATAGTTCTCGAATAGCAGGATGAGAGAGCTGAAGAAGTCGTTTTCGCGGGGTTGGTCATGCCTCAGGCAGATGCGTATGCATTCATACGAATCCCGCCATAGGCGGGAGAGCCCTTCCCTCGGACTGACCAGACGGGCAAGCGTCTGCTTGAGCCGCAGGGCGAAGTCAGGATGAATCCCTCAGAGCGAGCCCTTCAGGACAAGTCCTAATGCCGATGCATCAGAGAAAGATTTTGATTGACAAAGGTCGATTTACGTATAGTTTAGTGTAAACTGAGTGTTCTTGCCTCAGAGGCGAGAGCATTCCTGTGGTAGTAAAAGGACATAATCAGGGGTGGTCCCTTAGGGGCCTGAGATCATACCCTCAATACCTGATCTGGGTAATGCCAGCGTAGGGAAATGAGAGATTTCTGCCGTCATCCTTCAGATCAGGATGGCGGTTTTTTGTTGTCCATGGTAGTTATTCATTTTTTGGCCAAAACAGAGTAGCAAACAGCGAGAAGCCTAATGATAGGAGGAAATTCGTATGAATGCTTCGCAGATGTCTTATGAAGAAAAAAAGCCCACGGAAGAGAGGGGTAAAGAAAATCAGCTTCCGGATGTAGGAAAAATCTCTCCGGAGATTTTCGATGAGTTGATTTATCCCCATTTGGGAGCCGATTGTAAATCCATTCTGGTGGGTCCAAAGCATGGAGTGGATATTGGAGTCGTAGACTTGGGAGAGGATAAGGTGATGGTCACCACGACCGACCCGGTGTTTATTGTGCCAGAATATGGTTTTGAAAGGGCCGCCTGGTTTGCCATTCACATTTTAGCCTCGGATGCAGTAACCTCCGGACTAAAGCCAAATTATCTCTCAATTGATCTGAACCTCCCCTTGAGCATGACCAAAGACCAGCTTTCCACCATGTGGAGAGTGATCAGCGAGGAATGCAAAAAGATGGGGATGAGCATAATCAGCGGGCATACTGCCCGGTATCATGGTTGTAATTATCCCATGGTTGGCGGTGCCACGGTGATATGTATGGGGGAGAAGTCGAAATATGTATCTCCGCAGATGGCAACTTTGGGCGACAGGGTTATAATAACCAAGGGTGCGGCGATCGAAGCTGCCGGGATTTTCGCCGTGGCTTTCAAAGATAGAATAGAAGAATACTTTGGCAAGGATTTCAGTCAGAGGGCGGAGAAGATCTTCTATCAGATGTCGGTGGTGGAGGATGCTCTGACCGCAGTGGAGGTGGGAACTCGAAAAAACGGGGTCACCGCCATGCATGATGCCACAGAATGCGGAATCTGGGGAGGGCTTTACGAATTAGCCAAAGCCTCCAATGTGGGCATGCGAATCGAAAAGGATAAAATCATAGTTTTGGATGAGGTGGAAAAAATCTGCTCAAAGTTCGATATGGACCCATATAGCTCCATCTCTGAAGGGACTTTAATCGTAACCTGCAAGGAGGCAAAGGCTGAATTGGTGGTAGAAAAACTGAAAAACAAAAACATCCCCTCATCTGTTGTTGGTGATGTGATTCCAGAAGAGAAAGGGATTTTGTTAGTGGAGAACAACCGGGAAAGACTTCTTGAACATCCAAGAATTGATCCCTTTTGGATCGCTTTTAACAAGGCTTTGGACCAGCAAGATTAATAACTTGGGTCATTCTTAAATAATGTGGAGTATTTTTTGTAAGTTATTGATAGGGAGGGAGAAATAGAAAAGCATCTTTGGAGGAATAGATCTTGTAGTTATCCCCATGAATCGGGATGGTTTTCAAAAGCCTACACCGGGTGATCACGCGTAGGGGCCAAGCCTGTCTTCGCCCGAATAACCCCGCCAGAGGTGGGGTGGAGATGAACTCCACCCCTACACGAATACAACATGTATTACCCCCTGGGGGACAACAAAGAAGAGCATAGTAAAACATAATTTCCACATTAAATACGAAAGAACCCTATCTTTGGGTTCCCTTTAACATAGTAATTTAAGATGCACAGTTTAACTCCCGCTGTCATCAATAGTTATGTCAGAATATGTGGATAACGTGCGCAATCTTGAATCCCCCCTTCCTTGCAACTTATTGGCAATCAATTGATTAGCTAAATTTCCACATATTAGTCACACTTATCAACACTTTGGGAGTCACTTCCTTACTCTTTCTCTGAGGTCTGTTACTGAGTCTCCTGTAAATTTTATAGAGAGGAAGAAGGTCCACATGTATCTTCGATGGGAATTACTGCACCTTGCGGTTGGTAGCAATCCTGCCAAAGGTAAAGAGTGGTGGGGTAAGAAGAGGGCTACTCAGCTAAAAATGTTACCGTAGCACCACTTACCACCAAGGCACAGAATCTGTGTTATTCAGTCGGACATCATTCCCACGGATCCAGAACTCGGACAACCTACGCATGGGTTGAAAAAAATAGGGGAGCTTCTCTTTTTTCATTCAGCTGACGGCTGTGTGGTATCTTTCATATTGCATTTTCCGTGGAAGATTGCTCCCTCTTCAACCACCAGGTTTTTGGTAGTGATTTCTCCTTCAATCACAGCCTTAGACTGTAATTCGATCTTCTCTGAAGCAAAAACGTTTCCGATCACATTCCCCCCAATCACGGCAACTTTGGTATTTAAATCTGCTTCGATTACCCCGCCGTTTCCCAAGGTCAGAGATTCAGTGGAGGAGATCTTTCCCTTAACCGTGCCCTCTATTCGGATCTCTCCTTCCACTTGGAGAGTCCCTTCTATGACCGAGCCCTTGCCTATAATGGTATTCAAACCTGCTTCTCCTTTGTCTTTTTTATCTTTCATAATAAACTTTCAGTTCTTTGTTAAGTTGTTGCGTTCACACCATCCTTTAAAGGTTGCATTATTAGACTGCTTAACGTTTATCGTTGGCGAAGCTGGTATGGTCCGACTTTGCGCACCATAAATAGAAACTGGTTAGTAGAATCTCGATGCACGAAAAAAACCCGCTTCTCGCAAGCCATAAAGGCTTGCCTACGCGCTGGGCGGACAGAGGTGCAACCCTTCAGGAGAAATCTTCCCTCGGACTGAGTCCTTCGGGACGAAGTCAGGGCAAGCCCCTGTCCGAGCGATGTTATCATTTTCATGGTTCACTTTGGGTTTAAAAAATCTTTTGGGTCAATCGGAATGTCGTCTTTCCTGATTTCATAATGAAGGTGCGGAGCTGAGCTTCTGCCGGAGTTTCCAGAAAGCGCAATCACCTCGCCTCTTTTGACAAAATCATCTGAGTTTATCAAAATCTTGAAATTATGGCCATAATAGGTGACGTAACCATTTTGATGATCCACCACCACCAAATTCCCATACACATCATCCCAACCCACAAAACTGACCATCCCGTCAGCGGTAACTTTCACTTCTGTGCCTTCCTTTGCCGCAAAATCGACTCCTGTATGCTGTCCTCCGAAAATATATTCGTTCAGAGAAAACCCCCTGGTAATCCAACCCTCTATAGGTTGTCCTTTGGGGATGTGCCTCAGGGATTCAGGTTCGATGGTTGCATCTTCCTCTCCCTCGGGCTGCACTCTTTCGGACAATTTTGATGCAATCTCAGGAGTACTTGAGTACAAATCAGTTTCACCTTCGCTCAAGGGGTTTGCTTCTTTTTGAAAAGAAGCCAAGTTAGTTTCTGTCTTTTGCAAATCTGCCGGGAAAGGATGTTCAATTCCCGCCAGCTCTGCCACCCTCTGAGTAAACCTTCTGTATTCCTGAAGTTCTTTTTCCAGTTCCACCACTTTGGCATTATATTTTTTTAGCCTTTCATTTTCCTGGCGCAATGACTTGCTGAAAATAAGGTCAGAAACTGCTTTGCCATGAAGGAGAGTTAAAATGATAAGGACAAGAACCCAAAAAACTAAGAGACCCAGAATCATCCAGGCTTTCCAGAAAGACAATCTGAATTTTATGTTCCTGGAGCTATCTTCGGGAATTATCAAAAAGTTAAGGTATTTTTTTCGCATTTGTTTTCGCTTACCTTTTAATTATCTCTTTATGAGAGGCGATTCGTATGAATGTGCGTATGCACTCATACGAGCATACGCATCTCATCGACCCTAAGGGATTGCTTCGGGGCTTTCGCCCCTCGCAATGACGGGCTAATTAGAGACACTCCACTGTTTAGAGGTTTACATGCAAGAGTTCCAATATCCTGGACAGATCCTCATCCGAATAAAACTCTATCTGGATTCTCCCTCTCTTTTTGTCCTGAACAATTCTGACTTTTGTCCCGAAGAACTGTTTTAAGCTGTTTTCGATCTCCAAGAACTTTGAAGGAGAACTTCTTAGTTTCTTTCTTTTTTCCTTTTGCCTCTTGCCATATACCAATTCCTCTGTTTTCCGAACAGAGAAACCATCTTTAATTATGTGTCTGGATAAGGCAATTTGTTCTGTTTCGTCCGAAAGGGAGAGAATTGCCCGAGCATGTCCTTCGGAGAGTTGACCATTGGCGATAAAGCTCTGAACCGATTTTGGTAAGTTTAGTATTCTCAATGTGTTAGCAATTGAGGAGCGATCTTTGCCGATCCTTTCAGACAGCTGTTTTTGCGAAAGTCCACATTCCACTAAAAGCCTTTTATACCCCTTTGCCTCATCGATGGGGTTCAAATCCTCCCTTTGCAGGTTTTCTATTAGGGAAAGTTCTAACATCCCCTCCTTGGACAATTTCTCCATCACCAAAGCCGGAAGTTTTTCCATGCCCAGTTTTTGAGCCGCCAGAAATCTCCTTTCTCCAGCCACCAATTCAAATTCGTCCCCGACTGGACGAACCACCACCGGTTGTATTATCCCCTTTTCCCTTATGGACAAGGTTAGCTCCTTCATCCTATCCTTATCGAACTTACCTCTGGGCTGATAAGGATTAGGTTTGATCTTATCCATTTTTATTTGGACAAATCCCATGGATCCAGCAAATTTTTTTTCAGGTTTGATCAGATCCTTCGGAAACTCAGGAATTAAAGCATCCAGACCCTTTCCTAAAGCTATCCTATGGATTTCACTTCGTTCCATTTTACTCATTGTCAGGTTCCTCTTTATATATTGATTCTATGAAAAATTCGATAGCTTGACACTCCACCATACACTTCACAAATCTACCTTCATCAGAGATCTCTTGAATGGTTCAATATTTCTTCTGCTAAACTAAGATAGTTTTCTGCTCCTGTGGACATTATATCATACAGAATGATCGGCTTGCCAAAGCTGGGAGCCTCAGAAAGCCTCACGTTTCTGTTAATTATGGTTTTATAGACTTTGTCTGAAAAATATTTTCTCGCCTCCTCTGCCACCTGCTTGGACAGATTCAATCTGGTATCATGCATGGTCAGAAGGATACCTTCGAGTTTGAGCGCTGGATTTAAATTCTCCTGAATCAACTTTATGGTATTCAAAAGCTGTCCCAGGCCCTCCAATGCATAATATTCACATTGAATTGGAATCAGAACCGAATCTGCGGCGGTCAGGGAATTCAGGGTCAAAAGCCCCAGGGAAGGAGGACAATCGATCAGGATGAAGTCGTAGTTATCTTTTATGCTTTCTAAAGCTGAAGAGAGTTTCTTTTCTCTGGCCAGGAGATTGACCAATTCAACCTCAGCCCCTACTAATCTTAGGTGAGAGGGGACTATATCTAAAAAAGAAAGCTCCGTCTTCTGTATGACCTCTTCTATGGATATGCCACCTATTAAAACCTCATAGATGCTTTTCTCCAACTTACTTTTGTCTATTCCCATTCCGGAGGTGGAGGTAGCTTGAGGATCGAAGTCCACGAGCAAGATCTTTTTTTCCGCCAGTGCCAGGCAGGCGGATAGATTCACTGCAGTGGTGGTCTTCCCCACCCCCCCTTTTTGATTGGCAACAGCGATTATCTTTCCCAAACTCTTTTCCCCTCTCCAATCTTACGGTTTTAAAACCACCTCCAAAGCTTTCTTATACATAACAATTTTTACCAAAAAAAGCAAGAGATTTTAAAAGAAAAAATTCAGACGTCAGATACCTAATGAGCGTGTCGAAGAACCATAAGACGTCCCTTCTGTCATGTTGCAAATGCGTATGAACTCATACGACCTTGAGATTCTTCTCCGGAGTTTACACTGGATGAAATGAATGTGGATCAGAATGACATTTTTCGGCAGGCTCGAATCATAGGCGCTCTGAGAGATGGAATCTTTGTCCGTCACAGGTAGGGTATTCCCTTACTTAATGCTAAATCTAAGAGGATAATAAAACCGCCTGAATAAAAGAAAAACTATTGGAAGGTTGTATAATATCTGGAATGAAACCTCGTTATTACCATCATCTATTGAAAATCTTTAGAGCAAAAAAAATGATAATATT